>Ga0207419_1000006_pt1 | contig 196357 bp, 162 predicted proteins | sample ElkSloMetagenome_4_FD_184723 | JGI IMG/M metagenome (GOLD analysis project Ga0207419, IMG submission 184723) | Hot spring microbial communities from Elkhorn Slough, Monterey Bay, USA - MD2A (version 2) | ecosystem: Environmental > Aquatic > Marine > Intertidal zone > Estuary: Microbial mat ...
CGTCGGGCGGGGCGAGAAGGTGAGGGGGCGGGGCGAGAAGGTGAGGAGCGCGGCGCGTTGTCCGTCTCCGCGAAGGGAAACCGAGCGCGGCCGTCGCGCAACGGGTTGATAGAAGGTTCGAAGGAGATCAAGCATGTCCATGTCTCGGAAGTCGCGTCGTATTTCGGTGGCCTCGCTGCTGGCCGCTGCGGGATTGTCGCTGAGCGCCGCAGCGATCGCGGACCGTTCGGCCGAGCCGACGCCGGAAGAGTTGACGCAGCAGGCGCAGTTGCTGGAAGCGGAGAGCGTGGCGAACGGCGAGGCGCCGACGCTGATCGAGGCGCCCGAGGCGGCCACGCCCGAGGAGCAGCTCGAGCAGGCTGAGCCCGAGAAGAGCGAGCTCGAGCTGATGCGCGAGGAGCAGAACCGTCTTCAGACCGAGTACTCGCTGATGATGCAGCGTCAGAAGAACATGCTGCTGGAGCTGGAGCTGGAGCGTCAGCGGATCCAGACGGAGTCGTCGTTCCGTTCGACGCAGCAACAGGAAGAGCTCGCGGACATGCGGGCCGAGATCGAGCGGCTGAACGTGGAGGCGCAGCATCGCCGTGCGAAGCAGGAATCGCAGATGGCTGAGATGCAGCGGATCATCGACATGATCAACGCGGAGCAGCGTCTCGAGGACACGCGTCGCGGTCGTGAGCTGGCGAAGATGCGGGCCGAGGCCGAGCGTCTGCAGACCGAGGCGACGCTGGCCAACGCGAAACTGAACGCGGTGCGGACGGAGATGAGTGAAATTCAGACCGAGGCGCAGCGGGAGGTCGCCGAGCTGGAAGCGCAGATGCAGGTGCTTTCTACGAAGGAGAAGGCGTCGGCGATGGTGCTCGACGACATGAAGCACCCGCTGGACCCGATGGTGGGCGACGCGTTGTACGTGTCGGACCGCCGGATCTCGCTGAACGGGCCGATCATCAGCGGCACGGCGGACTGGATCACCAGCCGGATCGACTACTTCAACAACCAGTCGTCCGAGAAGCCGATCTTCATCGTGATCGACTCGTGCCCGGGCGGCTCGGTGATGGAGGGATACCGGATCGTGAAGGCGGTCGAGGAGTCCGACGCGCCGGTGCACGTGGTGGTGAAGAGCTACGCGGCGTCGATGGCCGCGGTGATCACGACGCTGGCCGACCACAGCTACGCGTTGCCGAATGCGATCATCCTGCACCATCAGATGTCGAGCGGCATGCGCGGCAATCTGACCCAGCAGAAAGAGCAACTCGAGACCGGCTTCGAATGGGCCCGCCGCCTCGCCGACCCGGTCGCCGACAAGATGGGCGTCTCGTACGAGCGCATGGTCGAGATGATGTACGAGAACAACTCGGACGGTGACTGGGAAGAATTCGCCGACAAGGCTGTGGAGCTGAAGTGGGTAAACCACGTGATTCACGAGATCCGTGAGGAGGGCATCCGCGAGCAGCCGGCGGACCCGGCGCCGTCGTTCTTCTTCTTCTGGCTGACCGATCCGGAGAGCGCGAACCCGGAGCTGGCGGCGATGCAGCGCGACGAGCGCGGCAACCCGTTCATCCAGTTGCCGCCGCTGCGTCCGTTCGACCACTACGCGATCCACAACCCGGACAACTTCTACCGCTGGTGATCGCGGACCGGTGACGGAAGCGGGGGGGTGAATGGAAGCTTGATTTCCTGATCGGGGCGCCGCGGCGACGCGGCGTCCCGCTTTCGTTTTGGCGATTCGAACGAGTCTCGCCGGCCCGCGGACCCGCTTCGCCAGCCTCAGGGCGCCGGCGTCGGTGGACCGCGCGGTCGCCGAATGAGCGAGCGGATTGGTGAAACCGTGCGGCCGCTCGCCCCAACAACATCGGGGCGTCTGGGGATACGCTGCGCTCTTTCCTGAGCGGGACCATCGGAAGACGAGAGGAACACGAGCATGCGACATCGAGGCGACCGGCGGATCGAAACGAGGAGCGGGGTGCTTCGGCGATATCACATCCGGACGGGGGTCGCCCGAGCGTTCCTGCTGGCGGCGGTCGCGGCGCTCGGCCTCGTGGCGCCGGCGAACGCACAGTTGCAGGGCGGTTCGCAGCGGCTCGGCGAGCCGGCCGTCAACGGCGATGACGTTGAAGCCATGGTGCGGGTGCTCGAACTCGACGAAGAACAGCGGGAGGTGCTGACCGAGATGCACCAGAACTATGTCGCGGAGTTCACGACCGAGTGGGATCGGTTCCAAGAACTGCGGGGCGAGTTGATGGACGAGATCCGTTCGGGCCGAAATCCGGACGCGTTCGTAGCGATGCTGGAGAAGACGTCGGAGTTTCGGCGGTATCGCGATCGTTCGCGGGATTCGTTTTTCGACGACGTGAAGACGCTGTTGCTGGGCGACGAGCAGAGCGAGCGGTTCCCCCGGTACGAGCGGACCTGGCGGCGGATGCACCTCAGCGACGTTGACACGGGCGCGTTGTCGGGCGGCGCGGTGGACCTGATTGAGTTGGTCGAGCGGCGCGACGTTCCGGCCGAGACGCAGGAGGACTTGGCGGCGGTGCTGGATCGGTACGAGCGCGAGTTCGACGAGATCGTGAAGAGCCGAATGGAGCTTGCCGAGGATTTTTCGACGCGGCAGATCGAGCTGTTCGAGAAGGACCCGAATCCGATGTCGCATATGGACGCGTACGGCGAGATGCTCGACGACGTGCGGGAGCTGGTGGTCGAGTCGCGCGAGCTGACCGAGCGGTATCAGCGACTGGTGGCGGCGGTCTTGCCCGAAGACGAGCGGGCGGCGTTCGAGCGCGAGTTCAAGCGGGCGTACGTGCCGAAGGTGTACGGCCCGAGTTCGGCGACGGAGGCGTTCGACACGGCCGCGGAAATGGGATCGCTGAGCGACGAACAGCGAGAAGGGCTCGAAGAGCTTCGAGCGCGGTACGAGCGCGAGGCGGGGGCGCTCAACGACGATTGGGCGGAGGCGCTGCTGTCGTTCGAGGCCGAGCGGATGACGGTGATGGACGCGTTCGGCCCGGGCGGCCCGAGCGACGAAACGCTGCGGGAGTTCGCGACCAAGCGGCGCGACCTCGACACGGCCTACATCGTGCGGCTTCGGGACGAGGTGCTGACCGAAGAGCAACGAGAAGCGATCCCCGACCCGGCGATGCGTTCGCGGTGGCGCGACGTGGAGTTTGGGGGGTGAGAGGCGAACGATCGGGGTGTTTTCGGCGTCGAAGCGACGTTCGCTGGTCGTCGGATCGACCGGCGCCGACGGTCGCCCCTTGCTCTGACCGATCGAAAGGCTGGGCCGGGTCGCGGAGGATGCGTCGGCAAGAGGGGCAGTGGGGCGGGCCGTCGGTCCGCAGGAAGCGGGGTGGTGTCGAAAACCCGCGGTGGCCGGAGCGGGGCGAGATTCCCCGCGGGCTTCTCGCGGGGCGTTCCTATACTTGGGTGTGATGCAGCACGTTTCTTCGTCGAGCAATCTCCGAGCGGCCGCCGCGATCTCGGGACATGTCGATCCGCTTATGGCGGCGGAGAACTGCGTGGAGGAAGTGCTGACCGGCAGTGGGGGTCTTGCCTCGTCGGGGGGTGCGGGCGGCGGAGCCGGCGGGGCGACGGCGGCGACGCCCGCCGTGGACCTCGCGCTCGCGTTCATCGGGGGCGATCACGCGCAGCATGCGGACGAGATCGGGCGGTTCATCCGACGCGAGCTCGATCCGGGCTGCCTGCTGGGTGTGACGGCGACGGGTATCGCGGGGCTCGATCGTGAGATCGAAGAGAGCGCGGGGGTGTCGCTGCTGGCGTTGTCGCTGCCGGGGACGTCGCTTCGCCCGTTCTCGTACGCGGAGTTGCCGCACGCGGCGCCGGACGATCCGGAGGCGATGCGCGACCTGGCGGAAGCGGTGGGGGCGGGGCCCGACTTGCGAGGGTTGTTGTTCTTCGCCGATCCGTATTCGGTGCCGGTGGCTCCGGTGGTTCGTTCGTTGTCGGCGTTGTCGAACGCGGCGCCGGGGGTCGAGCGTTGCCCGGTGATCGGCGGGATGGCGTCGACGCCGGGCGGTCCCGGGAAGAACGCGCTGCTGTTCAACGGCAGCACGGTGCGCTCGGGCGGGGTGGGGGTCGCGATATCGGGGGACGTGACGTTGGACACGCTGGTGTCTCAGGGCTGCCGGCCGATCGGCGAGCCGATGGTGGTGACGAGCGCGAAGCGGAACGTGCTGATGCAGCTCGGCGGGAGGAAAGCGATCGACGTCGTGCGCGAAGTCGTCAACGAGCTGGACGAAGACGAGCGGATGCTGCTCTCGTCAGGGCTGTTCGTCGGTCGGGTGGTCAACGAGTACAAGCAGCGGTTCGGCCGCGGCGACTTCCTGATCCGCAACGTGCTGGGCGTCGATCAGAACTCGGGCGCCGTCGCCGTTGGAGACGCGTTGCGTGTGGGGCAGACGGTGCAGTTCCATCTGCGCGACGCCGAGACGGCGCGGGAAGACTTGCAGTTGCTGCTGCAATCGGAGGTGCTGAAATCGCCGGCGGCGGCGGCGCTGATGTGCACCTGTTCGAGCCGCGGCGAGAGCCTGTTCGATTCGCCGAACTACGACGCGTCGGCGGTGACGCGGTGGCTGTCGCAGCCGGCGGGCGTCAAGCCGGACGCCTTCCCGCTTGCGGGCTTTTTCGCGGGCGGCGAGATCGGGCCGATCGGGCGCGAATCGCACGTGCACGCGCACACCGCGTCGGTCGCGATCTTCCGACCGAGCAGTTGAGAAGCGAGAATCGGATCGAGGTTTCGCCGGCTTTTGGTCGTCGAGGCGGCGTTATTCCGCTTCGGTGGCTTTGCGGGCGGTGGGCGAGGCGCCGCGCGGCGCGAAGATCGCCGACGCGTGGACGAGCGGCTGGTCTTTGCGCACGCGGACCGGGCCGTCTTTGATGCGTTCCCAAGCGCTCTTGGCGTTGGACTCGGCGTACTCGAAGCCCACAAATCGGCGGTCGAGTTCACGGGCGACGACGCCGGTCGTTCCCGAGCCGAGGAAGGGGTCGAGCACGAGGTCGCCCTCGTTCGAGCAGGCGCGGATGACGCGTTCCATGTACGCCTCGGGGATCTGGTTGTCGTGGTTCGCCCGGCGTTCCTTGTTGTTGCCCTGAACGCGACCGAGGTACTTGCCGTACCAGACGTCCATCGGTACACGGAGACCCGAGCGGCCGACTTTCTTGTTCATCGTGCGCGGGTCGAAGTACGTCGTGGCGCGATCGGAAAGTTCCAGAATCTCGTCGACGTTCCACGTTCGGTTCTCGCGGTCTTTTGCGAAGTACAGGACGTGCACCTTCGAGTTGATGAACCGGTTCATCGTGTTCTGACCGAAGCGGTAGTGCCAGACGCACCAGTTGACCATGTGCAGGCGTTCGCGGGGGTTTCTGTCGGCGTCGCGGTCGCCCTTAAGGTGGACGACGATCTCGGCCGCCCAAGTGTCGGGGATGTTGATCCAGAAGGAGCCGTTCGGCTTGAGTGCGCGGACGCAGCCGTCGAGCCAGCGTTTTGTGAAATCGAGGTACTCTTCGTCGGCGAGCTTGTCTATCCAGGCGTCGCCGGCGCGGTGGCGGTCGTAGTCGCGGGCCCAGTTGAACGGCGGGTCGGCGAAGATGAGATCGACGGCGCCGGGGTTCGCGGGATCGCCGCCCTCGAAGAGGTCGGGTGCGGTGGCGAGTAGGTCGCGGCAGTCACCGACGTAGATGCGCGCATCGGGATCGGCGAGCGGCCGGTAGCGCGGTTTGGGGTTCTTGGCGGCGGGGCCGGTGGTTCGCCGATCGCCGGCCGCGGATGAAGCGCGTTCGGAGGGAGTCGCGGTCGTGTCGCTTTGACGTGGCATGGCGGGAGTTCGCTTGCTGTCGGCGTTTCGGATGGGTTGGGGCCGAGGGTCGGTGGGCGCCGAAGCGGGTGGTGGGGTGGCGCCGCTTGGTTCTCGCGACGGCGTGAGACGTGTGACGCATACCGTAGCGCCGTTCGGCGTCCGGCGCAAGCGCGAGCGCGTGTCGTGTGGATTGGGGCGGTCGCGGGAATGGCGTCGATCGCGCGAGGACTTGGGGCTTAGGGCTCGGCGGTGGAACGCTGGTTGAACGTGCCGTACATGCGGTCGCCGGCGTCGCCGAGGCCCGGACAAATGAAGCCGTGCTCGTTGAGGCGCTCGTCGAGCGAGGCGGCGTAGATGGGCACGTCGCGATGGGCGTGGGCGAAGTTCTTGACGCCGGGCGGCGCCGCGACGATGCACATGAAACGGATGTCGCTTGCGCCGGCTTCTTTGAGCATCGCCGCGGCCCGGACCGCCGAGCCTCCGGTGGCGAGCATCGGGTCGAGCAGGATGACCGGGCCGGCGTCGAGGTCGGCCGGGAGTTTCGAGAGATACGTGGTCGGGCTGAGCGTTTCTTCGTCGCGGAAGAGGCCGATGTGTCCGACGCGGGCTTCGGGCATGAGGTCGAGGACGCCGTCGGCCATGCCGAGACCGGCGCGGAGGACGGGAACGATCGTGACGGCGCCGCGGATGCGTTTCACGCCGGTGCGTTCGAGCGGCGTCTCGACGGTTTCGTCGAGCGTGGGAAGCGTGCGGGTCGCCTCGAAGAGCATCAGCCCAGCGACCTGGGCGAGCATCGCTCGGAACGGGCGGAACGAGGTGGTGCGGTCGCGCAGTTGCCCGACCTTGTGCTGGATGAGTGGGTGGTCGAAGAGCGTCAGGGTGGGGAATTGGTCGTGCTCGTGCGGCATGCCGGCAAGGGTAGCGGGGCGGGACGAGGCGAGCCCGACACAGGCTCGTGGCGAGCGGGCGTGCGGGCGTGGTGGCGAGCGAGCGACGGACGGTGGCGGAGCCGAGGCTGCTCAGCGGCTCGGCGAGTAGAGCGGCGGGGCGAGGTGTGGGCGGATCGGTCCGATCACGCGTTCGAGTCGCTCGCGACATCGAGGCGGACGGTTGATGCGGTTGACCGATCCGCCGTTGTTGGTACGATACGGGGCCTCCGAGCCGGCGCTTTGTGTTCGGCTCGGCTGGCGTCGTTGGCGCCGACATTCGTTCCCATGGGGCCGTAGCTCAGCTGGGAGAGCGCTTGCATGGCATGCAAGAGGTCGTCGGTTCGATCCCGATCGGCTCCACTTCTAAAGCCTTGAGAAATCAGGACTTACGACACCCGGCAGAGGAAACACCGAAGGCAAATTGAGGGTCGCGAGTTGGTCGCGACCAATTTGATAGGGCCTGTGACGCCCATTCGGAGTTTCCGGACATGCCGCGATTCAACACACGACCAACGTCGAAGCGCCATCGGAACGGGCAGGCAGCGCTGACCCTCCGCGGGCATCGGGTCTACATCGGTCCCTTTGGCTCGGCCCTCGCCTCGCGAACGGAATCCATCCTGATCGCGAAGTGGCAGCGGCAGGGCTACCCCGACAACGCAGACGGATTGATCGACCGGCTTCTCCGCGACGCCAAGCGCGAGGCCCGGCGCGAGCTTCGCATGCTCGATCCGGGGGACGATCCGAGCACTATGGACACCGGGCCGGACGTGCTCGAAGTCGTCGTCGCGTTCGTCGATGACCGGATACACGGCCCCAACCCGGTCGGGCCGTCGAGCGCGCCGCTGTACCGCGCGGTCGAGACGGCCGTCCGGGAGCACCCGGCTTTCGCGCAGACGCTCGCGGACGACCTCGAACTCTCCGACCTCGAACGGTGGCGGGAGGCGATCGCCGAGGACGGCACGCGCACCCGGGGCACGGTCAACCGCTACATCGGCAAGGTCAAAGAGGCGTTCGCGTGGGGCCGAGCCCGGGGACTTGTCGCCGAGGACGTAGCGGCACGCGCCGCCATGCTCCGCCCGCTGACCAAACACGCGCCGGCGGCGAGCCGCTGCCGCACGCCGCGATCCCGCCGGGTCGTGTCCGACGCCGATATAGAGGCCGTGTGCGATCGCCTGACGCCGACGAAGGCCGATATGGTCCGGCTTCTCCGGGCGATCGGCTGCCGGCCGTGCGAACTCTGCGAGCTGCGCGGCCGGGAACTCGACCGCTCGGAGTCGCCTTGGCTGTTCCGCCCCGGCACGTCCAAGGTCGCCCACCACGGAATCGCCCTCGCGTATGGCATCGACCCCAAGGCGCGGGCGCTCATCGAGCGATACCTAACCGACGACCCCAGCGCGCCGCTGTTCACGACAGACCGCGAGCAACGGGCGCGCTGGGAGGCCCGAGCCCGGACCGGGCGCGGAACACTCGCGACGAACCACCGGCGCGACACGTCGCGTCGTCTCGCGGGAGACCGGCGAGTGACTCGCACGACCTTCACCGCCGAGCGGATCACGCGGGCGATCGCTTCGGCCATCCGCGAGATCAACCGGGAGCGTAACCGTCGCGGCGAGACGCCGATGGAATGGTGGACCGCCTACGACCTCCGCCACACGAAGATCACGGCGATGGAGCGGGCCTTTGGTATCGCCGAGGCGAGCATGGCGATCGGGCACCGCACGGTCGATATGACGCGCAACTACACCCACTCGGCGGCGGAACGTGCTCGGCTTCTCGCGGCCCAAGCGGTGTAATCACGCCGCCACGTCCGGGACCGCAGCCGCGAGGCCGCGCAACGCCCGCTCGCCCCGCCGGTCGTAACCGGCGGTCGTGCGGGTGTCGGCGTGCCCGACGAACTCGGCGGCGATCACCACGTCGCCGGCGTCGAGCGCGTCGGAGACGAACGAACGCCGCCAGTCGTGGCAAGTGACGGCGCGCACGCTCGCGAGCTTGGCCGCGGCGGCGACGATCCGGGCGACGGTCGTGGGCGTGATCCGCCGGTGAGGTGTGCTGACCGCGCCAGCGCGATCGCAGCCGACGAACAGCGGGCCGGGATCATCGCCGCGAACGGCGCACCACTGCGCCAGCCGGTCCGCGGCCCCTTCCGGGAGAGGCACGCGGCGCGTGGTGCCGCCCTTGCCCTTGACAGTGACGGTCCCGGCTGCGCCGTCGTATTGCTCCCGGTCGAGCCCAGCTACCTCCGCTCGGCGAAGGCCGACCGCGAGCAACGCCAGCACCGCACCATCGCGCGCGGCCTTGTCGGTTTTCCCGGCGGTCGCGGTACGGATCATCGCGCGGCGCTCGGCAGGCGTGACATACCGGCCGGCCTTGACGTTCGATCGCGCACGCTGCCCCCGAAGTGCGCGCTTTAGGCGGCGTTCGGTGTCGGCGTCGATCCTCCCGAGGTCGAACGATGCGGTGAGGACGCCCCTCGCCGCGGAGAGAACGAGATTCCTCGTCGATGGCGCAAGGTCAGAGCCGACGATGGCCGCACGCATCGCCTGCGCGTGTGCGGGCGTCAGTTCGTGCCACGGAAACGCCCGGGGGTCCGCGTCGATATCGACCGCCGCGAGCGCCCGACGCAGCGCGTGAACCATCGCCCGGCGGCTGTTGGGGCTGTTGAGGCTCGCAAGGTAGGCCGTCGCAGGGTCGGCGCGGGTGGGCGCATCAAGGGCGGGGGCGGTCCGAACGATCGTGGGGGCTGGGTCCATATGTGGAATGTGCGCCCGTATCTGCGGGCGCCAAGCGAAGAATTTTTTCTTTGCTTTATTACATGCGGCGGCCCTTCGCATATACGCGAGACCCTACGGAAACACCCAGCCGACAGGCATTTGCGCCGACCCGTCTTTTCGTCGGTTGTCGCGTGTGTCAACTCTCGCGAGACCTCCGGACGTTCGGCGACCTTGCGGGGTTGCGGAGTCCGTGCGCGGGTGTATAGTCCCTCGCGTACACGGGCCGACGACGCCCGAAGGATTGAACCTTGAACAACGGAGCGAACCATGTTGGCGACCTGCCCAGCGGCGTTAGCGATCCCCGTGCGCGACGATCCCGACACTCAACCGACGATGGCGGTTCTTGTGCCTCAACCCGACGCCCGAGAGGCGACGGAGCGAGCGATCGCCGAGGCCCGAGCCGAGGCGGCGTCGCGGTTCGGCGGGGCTTGCACGCTCGGGATACGGGACGTGCTCACGAGTCGCGGTGTTGCGTGGGTGAACCTCGCACCAACGGCGAGCGCGAGCGAGTGAACGGCGGCCCGCGACGGCCGCGGAAGGCTTAGTGAAGAAGACCAAATCGAAGGGCCGGATGATGAGTCCGGCCGAAGTCGCTGGTGTGCTCGGCGTGAACGCGCGGACCGTCCGGCGGCTCATCGCCGAGGGTTCGATCCCGGGCGTCCGGGTCGGGCGCGTCTACCGCATCGACCCGGGCGACCTACAGCAGTTCATCGCCGCCGGCGGCACGATCGGCCACGACCGGCAGCCGGCGGCGCTCGGGGCGGGGGCAGACAGCGGGCGTGATCCCGCAGGAACTCACGATTGATTGACCTTGACCACGGCCCGCTCGTTCTCGTGAACGACGCGGCGGCCCAGATGAATCTCGACCCAGCGCACGTCCGGCGACTCGCCCGAGAAGGCAAGCTGCGGGCGGCGAAGTGGAGCGGGCGAATCTTCCTCGACCCGAGCGACGTTGCGGCGTACCGAGCGCGTCCGAATCGGCGGCGGCGGGGGGTGCGGCGATGAATCCGGCATTGCTAAGGAAGCGCCGGGCCGAACTCGCGATCGCGAGCGATGACGACGTGTTCGAGCCAGCGGACGACGCCGATCCGGAACTGATCGACGACCTCGACGACCGCTTCGATGAACTCGAAGCCGACGGACTCGAAGCCGACGACGATCCGGATGACGACGACTTCGACCACGACGACGACTGACGGGGGCGCATCAGAGCGCGCGGCGGGTGCTCGCGCCTACTTCGCGAGACGTTCTCGCCCGCCGCACGCCGCGTTCGGTTGACGCCGAACGCCGCGTTTCCCAGCACGGCGTACCCACGGCTTTTCCGGGGAAACTGCTGCGCCGAGCTTCGCGGCCTTGGGGTGAAACCCGGGGCGCGCGATTTCTTCTTCAACAACCGCGCTCGCCAGTGGGCGCGGACACTTTGGTGGTGCAGCCCGCCGGATCGGACCTATGGATGAGAAACGAGCGAAGGCGCAGGGGGAAACACACCGGCTGATCGACACCGACCGGAAGGGGCGGCGGTTGTCGGTCAAGTCGATCCGTGACTTCGATGCGGTCGCCGAGCGATACATGGAAGCGGCGGGGTCGTTTGTGCAACCGGGCGTGCCCGAGACTCGCGTTCCTTGTTTCGTGTATTGGGGGGGGCAATTCTACGACTGGTGCCCCGACGCGCAAACACATCGGCTACTGACCGACGACCAGCTACACCGCCGGCTCCGATGGTTCTTGACGAACATCGAGGCCCACCGCCCGCGGAAGGATGGCGAAGGCTGCCGCGTCGAGCGATTGGAAGTGCGCGCGTCGCACGTTCGCGAGCTTGCCGACGCGCTGCGGTTGCACGCCGCGCCTGCTGTTCCCGAGGGTCTGCGACCGCCGTTCTACCTCGCAGCGGGGAGACCGCACCCGGACCCCGCGCGGACGGTCGTGTTTCGTGATCGGGTCGTGACGATCGGCCGCGACGGCTGGACCAGCGCGCCGCGTCACGTCGCGCTGTTCGCGCCGGCGGCGCTTCCGTTTGACCTCGCGACCGACGGGCAGTACCCGCAGAGGTTCATGCACTGGATTCACGACCGCTTCGGGCCGGACGAAGCCGAGGCCGAGCGCGTGGTGGACTTCCTTCAGGAGTGGATGGGCTACCTGCTGATCGGCGCGTGCCCGATCCAGCGGGCGATGTTCCTTCGGGGCGGGCCGCGGACCGGCAAATCGACACTCGCGGATATCTGCGCGGCGTTGGTCGGCGAGCCGCTGACGGCCCGGGTTCCGGTCTCGACCTTGGGCGGCGACTTCGGGTTGCAACCCGTTATCGGGAAACGGCTCCTGGTGCTGCCCGATATGAGCCTGAACTTCAGCGGGCAGGGCAAGGCCACTGAGAAATTGAAGGCGCTCATCGGCGGCGACAATCCCGGCGTCCCACGGAAGAACAAGACGAACTATGAAGGCGTGATCGAAGCGAAGGTGATGGCGGTATCGAATCAACCGATCGACCTCAAGGATGCGAGCGGCGCGCTCGCCGAGCGGTTTATGACGCTGCCGATGGAGGCGGGTTTCGTCGGCGAGGAACGGCCCGAAGTCCGCGATCAACTCATGGCCGAACTGCCGGCGATCGCGCGATGGGCGTTGGATGGGCTTGTCAGGTTGCTCCGCCGCGGGCGGTTCGATGAGCCGCCGATCGTGAAGGCCGAGCGGACGGCGATGCGGGAGGCCGGGGGGCCACTCCGTGCGTTCGCCGATGAGTGCGTGACCTTTGGACCGGGCGAAGTGCCGGTGGCGGACCTGTATCGCGCCTACCGGGTGTGGGCGATTCGGGAAGGCGACCGGCCGACGACGCGGGCTCGTTTCTCGCGCGAGCTTGGTGCGACGTTCCCCGAGATTCGGCACGTCCGGGTGGGTCCGGAGCGGGTGCGGAGCATCCGGGGTGTCTCGGCGGTCTCTATCCCCGATGGTGACGGCCTCGACGACGATGGGAGTTTCGACTTCTGACCGACCAGTAGACGCGGCCCTACCGGCCGGGCTACTGGTCGCCTACTGGTCGGGCCGCGGATCAGGGGCCGAAGGGGGTCCGGAGGCGTCCAGTAGACCGGCAAAAAGACCAGTAGGCGACCAGTAGACACATCGCTACTGGTCGGGGGGAAAGCGGCCTTGAGAGGCTAGAAACGGCGATTTGTGGAGATTCCGACCAGTAGACCAGTAGGGACCCATATTGAAATGAACAACAGGAAAAACACCCGTATATATGCCTGTGAGCACCTGATAGGCGAGTCTACTGGTCTACTGGTCATCCCCTTGAATGGGGGGTTGTCTCGCGGGTCTCGCGGACGGGTGCGGGGACCGCCCGAGTGTGCCCCTGTGTGTGCTCCCCACGAAAATTTCAGGCCCTAACGAACACCTCACATAAACCAAAAACCGAACAGCCGGCCCGATCCGGCGGAAACCGAACATGAACCAGACACCGAAAGACCTTCTCCCGGCCTTGCTCGAAGCCGCGCCGGCCCTCCGGTCTCGCGTCGAACGCCTCGACGCCCTCGCGGCCCGCCTCGACGCCGGAGACCTCGACCACGACCAACAGGCCCGCTGGGCGGCGCTGACGTGGCGCGAGGCCCGACGCCCGCGGCACCCGAGCGTGCCGGATCATCTCGAAATGCAGCGACTGCTACTCGCGCTGTGCTACGAACCCGCGGTGAACCTCGACCGCGACGGGACGCCCACAGGCAGCCTCTCGCCGCTCGACGAGCTTCTCGCTGTCCCGTGGGTTGTCGGGAGCTTCACGCAGCCTCCGGCCGAGCGTGCGGCTTTCAGCGCGGAACAGTTGTTGAGGCAGTACGCCGCCGGGCCGGACGTAATGACCGAGGCCGACCACGCGATCCGCGAGGTGATCGAAAAGTTGACTGCAATCGACGTCGAACAATCAGCACACGCCTAACGTAGGACCGACGACCCCGCCCGCACCCCGCGGGCTCACCACCCTAGAGGCCGCCCCGACGTGGCCGGAAGACAGAATGACTTCGCAAGCGACGACCTCGCTTTCCCTCGAAATCCGATCCATCCTTGGCTCGCCCGACCGAAGTTTCGTCCCGCCGGAGGGCGACCCGGCGTTGCGAACGGGCACGCTCGCGACCGACTCCGAGCGCTACATCCTTGAAGGCTGCGCCTCCGCATACGACCGCGCGGTAGAGGTTCTCAATTCGTTTATGAGCCGCGCTACCGCCATCGACCGCGACAAGCGATTGAGCCCGATCGGCCGACTCGATGCGCTGCGGGACGCCGCATCCGAAGCGATCGACGAAGCCGCGGAGCGAATCCCGGCGAACTTCGCGGCCCGCGCCGAACTCGCGGCGGAGCAAGCCCAATCTGCGATCGAACGGGAGACGAACAATGAATCGCAGTTCCCGGCTCTTAGTTGGGCCGACAGGTTCGCCGTGCTCGACCGGTTCCGGAACATCGCGGGCGACACCGAGCTTTACAGCGAAATCTACGACGCCATCGACGACCCCGACGGGGCCGCGGCGGCCGCGGCGGTGCTGGGTTTGCCGAGCCGGTTCCTCCCGATCGACGCCGACCGGCTCGCCGAGCTTCGCCTGAAATTGGCCGCGGAGGTCAACCCCCAAGCCGCGCGAAGGCTCTCGCTGTTCTCCGACGCGGCCGCGTTTGCTCGCAGGATGGAACAAGCGGCGATCGACGCCGTCCGTTCGCACTCCGGCGGGCAGCACGATCGCCCCGAGCCGGGCGAGCCCGTCAGTGATCCGCTCGCGGAGATTTGATCGGTGGCGAAGCAAACTTACATCCAAGTTGAAACCACGCCCGAGTGGCAAGGCCCGCCCGAGCCGTCGAAGGCCGAGCTATCGCCGCACCACGACTCGGAGACCGGGAAGTTCATCGCCGGCAACAAGGCCCGGCGAGGCAAGGCCACTGGCGCGCGAGGGCCGTACCGGCGAATCCGCGCGCTGCGAAGCCAGATTCTCGACGCGGCGGAGGACGATGAGGGGGGCATCGCCTCATTGTGGCAGGTGCTCGTGCGGATCGCCCACTCCGACTCCGCGACGCCGGGCGAGCGGATTCTTGCTGCGCGGGTTGCGTTGGAATTTTCGCTGGGGCGACCTAGCGAGAGCCCGGACCTTCTCGCGGACGCCGAGGCCGTCTTACGTCAAATCCAAGCGGCCCAACAGTCCGCGCCGCTGGAAGGCCACGAATTCGCCGAGTTGGTGAGGGGTGAACTCGCAGCGCCCAAGCCTGCGGATGAGAAGTCGGAGGCCCCTGAATGAGCCTCAAAACGACGCTCAACGCGATTCGCAAGGCCGGAACCTCGATTGAAGATCGCCGAGCCGAGGCGAGACGGGCGGCGAGGTTGCTGCGAGACACCCTCTCCGGGATCGAAGCCGTCGAAGTCGGCGTGAGCCGCGAGGAATTTCACGCGGCGATGGGCATACCCGGCCCGACCGCCGACGCCGGGGCGGGCGAGCAATCTTCCGGCGGCGACGCCGGGGTGTTGTGAAAAGCGGGTCGCCGCCGCTCGCCGAGACGCGGGCGGCGGCTTTGAGGTCCCTATCCGCTCGCGGCTCCCGAGAGGGGGCCCGAGCGTTTCCAGTCTCGGAGGCTTTCATGCACGACAATCCGCATTGGCGCACATCAAGTGTTCGGGCGTTGGGTGGGTACGCGGTCGGGCTTCCGGCGCTCATGCTCTCGACCGTCGCGACGATCGCGGCGTTGCCCCTGCTGGCGATGGCCGCGACTTTGCGAGCCGTCGCCACGCGAGCCCTGCCAGCGACCGACGCCGCGAAGGTGTGCGGAGCCCGTTGCGGATGCGGCGCGGGAGCGAAGCGGCATCGGGGCGGACAGCGGACGACCGCGCGGGGGCGAACAGGTTCCGACCGAACAGGGACCGAGCATCAGGGCGTAGGGGGTAACACCTAATGCGTAAGGGTGTGCCCTCAAATAAAAAGTTCGATTCCGTAGCAAGGGGTTCCGTATGGCCCCTCGCGCCACGGCCCCCGATTTTTCAGCCCCAAACATAAGTTCTCTGCTTCTCACATTCACCTAACTTAGAACGCGGCCCCGACCCGCACCGGCCCCGACCATCCAACCCGCAACGCTCGCCCTCGCAATCGACGCATCCCCCGCCCGCCGGGGAGCCCAACAGTTCAACCGCGCCCTCGATTCGGTCGAGCGGAACTCACGCCGGACAACCGCGGCGCTCCAACGCGGATTCCGCCGCGCGAGCCGGAACATCCTCGCTGGGTTCGCGCAGATTCCCCGCGCGATCGGCCGGGTGCTCGCTGCCGTGGCCTCACTGAAAACGGCGCTCGTCGGTCTCGGCGGCGTTCTCCTCGCGAGCATCGCTGGTCGGTACGCGGACGCATGGTTGAACGCGCAGAACCGGCTCCGCCCGTTCATCGGCGACCTCGAACGGACGCGCGCGGTACAGGAAGAGCTATTCGCCGTCGCCCAACGGACGCGCAACGAATACGACGCCACGGCCGTTCTCTTTCAGCGACTCGCGATCAACCGCGGCTCGCTCGGCCGAACCAACCGGGAGCTTCTGGACTTCACCGAGGCGGTGCAACAGGCGATCACCCTCTCCGGCTCGACCGGACCGGAAGCGACCGGCGCGCTTCGGCAGTTCTCGCAGTTGCTCTCTTCGGAAGTCGTGCGCGGTGCCGGGCAGGAACTCAACTCGATTCAGGAACAGGCTCCGCGGCTCTTCAAGGCGCTCCTCGACGGCCTCGACCTCTCGCAGCGCGAGTTTCGCGAACTGGCGTCACAGGGACAACTCACGGCCTCGCAACTTGTGGGCGCTATCGAGCGGGCCGCCCCGGAGCTTCGGCGAGAATTCGATTCGATCACGCCGACGATCGGAAGCGCGTTCGTCACGCTCAACAACAGCATCACGCGAGCGATCGGTTTGTTCTCGCGTGCGACCGGCGCGGGCGAAGCCTTCGCGAACCGGATACTCGGAATCTCGCGCGCTGTTGACGACCTCGCGTCGGTCCTCGCCGTTGCGGACAAGCAAAGCAGGGGCCTGCGCCGGATCAGCTTCGGCGCGCCGTCGTCGTTGGTGGACGGAACGACCATCCAAACGCAGAGCGAGGAAATCAGCGGGACGTTCGCGCGCGTGCTCGGCCGCGTCCTCTTGGACGAACTGCGATCGAACATCATCCCCGGCGCGATCAGCGTGCTCGCGAATCTGCCGATCGTCCTCATGGGGCAGACCGTTCGCGCGTTGCAGGGCGTGTTGCCGGTGTTCTTCGATATCGCGGGCCAGTTGGGTACGGCCGTCGCCGACGCGATCCTCGACGCCATCCGCGACCGCGGGGGAATGCTCGCGCAGGCGATGATCGGCAGCGCCAGTACCCGCGCGGGCGGCGGCTCGGCAGTCGATGCGCTTGTAGCCGCGTTCACAAGCGCCGAGCAACAGGCGCTTGCGAACCTACGCGACGGTCGAGCACAGTTCGCTGCGGGTGTGGGTGGCATCCGATCCGCCTTGTCGATCCTCGCCGATCAAGCGAAGGCCACGGGCGCGGACTTGGACGCCCTCACGGGGAAGCTCACTTCCACGGGCAGCGCCGCGAACGCCGCGGCGCTCGGCGAACTCGCCGGATCGTTCCGCGGTCGCCTACGCCAACTCAACCCGAACCCGTCGGCGGAGATCATCGGACAACTGCAAGCCGCGGGCTTCGGCGGCGACAACTTCGGCGTGGAGTCGTTGCGGAAGATGCGCGCCGAAGCCGAGCAACTACAGGCGCTGGGCCTGTCCGTACCGGATGCGCTCGGCTTGAACCCCGAAGGCGTGGCCCTACTTCGCGAGTACGAATCGCTTGCCGACCAAATCGCGGATCGCCAGCGCTGGGAGTCGATGGGCCAAGCCATCAGCGGGACGCTCGTGGACGGCTTCAGCGCGGCCGTGTCCGGCGCGCGTGAACTCGACGATGTTCTCCGGAGCATCGGTCAATCGCTGCTTCAGATCGCGCTGCGAACGGCCGTCGGTGTTCCGCTGCAACAGGGGCTCGGATCGTTCCTCGCCGGCTTCGGCGGCGGTCCCGTGCCGAGCGCCAAGGGCAACGCCTTCGGCTCGCGAGGGGTGATCCCATTCGCAAAGGGTGGTGTGGTTGATTCCACGATCGGCTTTGGTCTTCCGGACGGCCGCATGGGCATCGCCGGGGAAGCCGGACCCGAGGCGATTCTTCCGCTGAAGCGAGACCGGCAAGGGCGGCTGGGCGTGCGGACGACCGACGGCGGCGGCGGCGGCGGTGCGGTCCAGCAAATCAACCACTTCCACCTCTCGAACATCCGCGACACCGAGAGCTTCCGCCGGAGTGAGCGCCAGATCGGACGAACGCTCATGCGGGCCGGGGAGAAGGCGCGCCGGTAGGGGGGACGAAAGCGTGTGTCTGTCGCCCCCCGTCGTCGCACTGGCAATTACGCGGCGGCGGGGGTTTTTCGTGCGCCGCACGGGCCGACGCCCATACGGACCCTCTCCCGCCCGCGCCGCACCGAGGGGTCAACGGTCGGCCCGACCCGCTCGGACGCAGCACACGCCCACCTATGAGGCGGCCCCGACACCCGCTTTGCACCGGAAGCCGCTTGCAGAACCCACCGAACACCGTCCGAGAAACCGGAAGGCGCTTGCAACATCCGCTTGTTGGTCGGGCGACCAATCGGACGACCAATTTGGGCTTTACAGCGAGTTAGCGCTAAGATCGCGCTAATTAGGCTCTGACAGCCTGAAATCGCGGTTTGCGGCCCTCTCACTGCGGTATTCTCGCGACGACAACCGCGTTTATAGGCCCTATCAAAGCCCGGAAATGTACCCTGCCAAAGCCCTGATAAATCGCATGGCATGCAAGAGGTCGTCGGTTCGATCCCGATCGGCTCCACTTCTCCACGCACGTTCACAGATGTCGGTCGAACCCCGCCCCGCGGGGTTCTTCGTTTCAGTGAGAACGAGGTGCGGCTTGAGCGTCGTCTCGCAGCCCGATCGGCGGTCTGCGTGAGCGTCGGGCGTCTTCGATGCGTCTCGTGCGACGATGCTCGCTGACGCGTCGAGCGGTCAGGCGAGTGAACGCGGCAGTGGAGACCTGCGAACGACGACGATCATGGAAATCTTCCGCGAGTTCACCTTTGACGCCGCCCATCGGCTCGACCATTTGCCGCCGGGCCACAAGTGCGCGCGTCTCCACGGGCACACGTATCGTCTCACGGTGTATCTGGATGGTCCGCTGGACCCGACGATGGGCTGGGTCGTGGACTTCGCGGAGGTGAAGCGGCTGACGCAGCGGGTGCTTGAACCGTTGGACCATCACCTGTTGAACGACGTGCCGGGCCTCGAGCAACCGACGACGGAGCGGATCGCGATGTGGGTCTGGGACCGGCTCAAGCCGGAGCTTCCGCAGTTGAGCAAAGTCGTGCTGTGGGAGAATGCGAACTCGGGATGCACCTACACGGGCCCGAGCGGAGAAGGCGGGGACTAGCGATCGCCAGCAGGCCGGGGCCCGGGGCGAGGTGAGGGTCGGGGGCGGGTTGGGGGCCGGCGGGGGATCGGGGGGGGATTGGGGGCCGGGGAGACGAATGAGCATGAGACGCGGCGGTTGAAGGGCGGGGCGTCGTAGCGCGAGAAGACCAGAGCCCCTCCAGGACGGGCACTGGTCAAGCGTTCCTGTGGTCATGGCGGAAAGGAGCGGTTGTCGCTGGTTGGCGCCGCGGGGGGGCACGCCGCAGGGGGACGCCGGGCGAGATTAGGCGAAGTGGGCGAAGGCTTTGTTGGCGTCGGCCATGCGGTGGGTCTGGTCGCGTGTGGACATGGCCTTTCCTTCGCCGCGGGAGGCGGCGAGGAGTTCGTCGGCCAGTTTGAGGTGCGTCGGGCGGCCCTTCTCAGCGCGGACGGCGTTGATGATCCAGCGGAACGCCAGCGACTGCCGACGCTTCGGGCCGACCTGCATGGGCACCTGGTAGTTGGCGCCGCCGATGCGCTTGGACCGGACTTCGACGAACGGCTTGACGTTCTGAATGGCCTTGTCGAAGACGTCGACCGAGGATTCGAGACCCTCCGGGTGCGGCGTTTTCTTGATGCGCGTCTCGATCTCGTCCAGCGCGTCGTAGACCACGCGCTCGGCAGCGGTCTTACGACCGTCGCGCATCATGCAGTTGATGAAGCGAGCGAGCACCTTGTTCCCGAAGCGGGGATCGGGGCGGAGTTGGTCTTCGGATTTGGTGATGCGACCGGCCATGCGTGTTCTCTTTCGCCTTCAGGCTCATCCGCGTCGGCCGAATCGGGCCGACGCCGTGTGTTCACCCCTCGCCGGCCGCACGGCGCGACCGCTTCGGGATTACTTGCCAGCTCCCGCCCCGCCCTCGTTGTCAGATCCCGCCCCGCCCATGGTTCAAGCCCGGCCCCGTCGAAGCGCCCCGTCCTGATCATCGAGCGAGGCTTTTGCGCGATGTTGGCAGGCGGGGAGGATTAGCCTTTGCCCTTCTTGACGCCGTACTTGGAGCGGCTGTTCTTGCGTCCGTCGACGCCGAGGGTGTCGAGCGCGCCACGGACGACGTGGTAGCGCACGCCGGGAAGGTCACGGACGCGGCCGCCGCGGACGAGCACGATCGAGTGCTCTTGGAGGTTGTGGCCTTCGCCGCCGATGTAGGCGGTGACCTCTTTGCCGTTGGAGAGGCGGACGCGGGTGATTTTGCGGAGGGCGGAGTTGGGTTTCTTGGGCGTGAGCGTGCGTACCTGAAGGCAGACGCCGCGCTTGAAGGGGCTGGCTTCGAGATCGCGCACCTTCGACTTGTCGGCTTTCGGCTTGCGGGGCTTGCGGATCAGCTGGTTGATCGTCGGCATAGGTCGTTTCCGCGTCGTAAACCGGTGGACGAGGCGAGGACGTTCTTGACGTCGCCGCCGCGCCCCTCCGTCGCTCTGTTCTGGAAGGGTCCCGCCACGCTCAGGCGAGCCGCACAGTGTACCCGGATCGGCAGGATTCGCAAGTTGAGGCTCTTGTTGGGGCTTGGGTGTGGTGGATGGCGGGGACGGGGTGTTCGTCGGAGCGGAGCCCGGGCCGTCTGGGCGGCGGGGGTGGGGGTGGGGGTGGGGCGTAGGGATGATGCTCGACGCGGTTTGCGTCGGAGGCTTCGGGAGGTGGGGTTCCCGCGGGGCCGGCCGGAAGCAACGGTGGTGTTTCGGAGGGTTTCCGGCCGCCGCCCCGAGCGGGGCAGTATCATGAGCTAAAGCACTGATCGTCAAGCGCTTGGCACGCGAAATGCGCCCGCCCAGCCTTGGGGACGGTGTGCGGCGAGACCCCCCAGAACGATGGGGAAAATCAGGCGTCGGAGGGTTCGGCGAGCCTCTGGATTGGTGAGAGCGACACCGGGGAGGTGCGACGGTCGCCGTGTGGGGCTTTCGCCCTGTTCTTGGGGCATTCAGCGAGAGTCGGCAACAAGCTCGACGATTCGGGCGCATTGTCCATGTGGAGCACGAAGAAGACGTCCGGACGCAGCCGGACCCGCAGCAGGATGCCCCGATGCCCGACACATCCATTCCCAATCCGATTCCGTGCGAGCTCAAAGCGGACTCGCCCGCGTTCCACGGTTCGCAGGCGGAGGGGTTGTTTGCGCAGCCGGCCTCCGAGGCGGCTTCTCAAGCTGCGCCACCCTTTGTGCTGGAGCTGAGCGTGCGCCGCGGGCGGGTATTGCGCTTCTCTGCGGTCGAGTGGGCGATGCTGCTGCGTTTGGCGTTCGATTTTGGTTGGCTGCCGGAGGGCGTCCGGGCGATCCACTCGGACGGTTCGACGCTCGAGACGGATCGTTGGTACGGGCTTCACCGGCGGGAGGCGGTGGCGTATCGGGCGATTTCGGCGAACGACGCGGCGGCGATGGGGCGTGCGTTGGCGCGGGCGGCGTCGATCGTCGCGCGTGAATCGGACGCGGCCATGCTGGCGGCGGCGTCGGGGATCGAACGCTGGTCGGCTCCGGCGGCGTCGGGCGGGCGGGCCACGTCGTCGGCGCTTCAATATTTCATCGAACAAGGCGTCGCGACGTACTGGCTCGACCAGGTGGCGGGGGATCTGCACGACGCGGCGACGCTCGTGGTCCACGGCGCGCCCACGCCGACGGACGCGCAGTTCATCGCGCAGGTGTTCCTCACGCCGAAGCGCGACCCGTGGGCGGGCGGCGGCGCGAAGCTGCACCTCTGCGACACCAGCGAGGGAGTCGAGGGGGGCTTCTTCGGCGACGGCGCGGACGAGGGTACGGCGTCGCTGACCCTCGACGAGATGTCGGCGGATGGCGGGAGCGACGAGCAAGCCCGGGCGGCGGGGCCGACGGCCGACGACGTGATCGCGCGGCTGGACGCCGACCCGGAGTTCCGAGCGGCGCTCGAGGAGGAAGTCGCCCGCGCCCGGGCGGAAGACGAGGACCCGCTGGCTCGTCACTTCCGAGGGGACGGTTGATCGACGCGACGTCGACTCAGCGTGCGGGAGGGGTTTGATCGACCATCAAAAAACGGCCCGGGCGTGCTGCCGCGGGCCGTTGCGATGATTTTGAGAACGGTCTGCCGGGGTCTACTTGGGGGGCAAGCTCGCGCTGCGTTCGTGTTCGCGGCGCGAGCGGGCCTTCGACCGGTTTATTCCTCTTCGGTTTTGGCGATCTGCCACTCTTCGAGTTCGATCGGCGCCTGCCGTCCGAAGATGGTGACCAGCACACGCACGAGGCCCTTCTCGGGGAGCAACTCGTCGACGGTGCCCTCGTAGTTCTCGAAGGGGCCTTCCTTGATGGTGACGGCCTCGCCCTTCTTGAAGGTCATCTTGATCTCGGGCAGCTCTTCCGGACGGCGCGAGTCGAGGAGCATCTTCTCGATTTCGTGCGGCGCCAGGGCGGTCGGGCGGCCGGTCGTGCCGACGAAGTCGCCCACGCCGGTGGTTTCCTTGATGAGGAAGAACACGTCCTGCGGGATGCGGCCGTCTTCTTCGAGGGCCATTTCCACGAAGACGTAGCCCGGATAGAGCTTGGTTTCGGTGATCTTCTGCTTGCCGCCCTTGATGGTTTTGGTCTTCTCGGTCGGGACGAGGATGCGGTTGACGAGGTTCTTGAGCCCCTCGATTTCGATTTTGCGGAGAAGCGTGTCGCGGACGTAGCCCTCCTTGTTGGAGGCGACGCGAAGGACGAACCAGTTCATGCCGGGCATGGTGGTGGGTTCGTCTTCGCCGAGGGTGTCGGAGCGGACGTCGAGCCGGCCGTCCATCGCGTCTTTGGAGATCGGCGCCTCGGCGGGTTTGACCTCGGGCGTGACGTGTTCGGGTAGGGCCTTCTCGGAGCCCTGCTCAACGGCGTCGGAAGCGGCCGGCGTGTCGGCGTCGGTTTCGGCGTTGTTCGTCGGCGCCGCGTCATCCGCGCCCGTCTCGTTCTTCAGGTCCTGCTCGTTCATCGTCCGCCCAATCGGCAAGGGTGTGGTGACAAAGCGCGTCTCGCGACGCTCAGCGTGGCAAAAGCACACACAACAGCACCCCCGCCCCAACGCCTCCGCCCCCAGCCAAACGCCCCCTGATCGTCCCCCTGGGCCGCCCCGCACCCGATTCGCCCCCGCGAACTGTGCCCCTCCCGGATGTCCCCCCCCCTCCCGGATGTCCCCCCGTTATTGCGTAGCGGGGCTTTCGCAGCGCGGTCTGCTGGCCGCTCCGGACCGCATCCTACACCATCGGCGGGCTCGGCAGAACCCGAGTCTCGGTATGGGCGGCGGGCCGCTCGCCGGGGGGTGTCGGGGGCTGCTGGCACTCAAGCGGGCGGGCGCCGGGGGGGCGGTGGTCGCGGTGGGCGGTGGTCGCGGTGGGCGGTGGTCGCGGTGGGCGGTGGTCGCGGTGGGCGGTGGTCGCGGTGGGCGGTGGTCGCCGGGCGAGGCTTACTGCTCGAGCAGGTCGATCGCCTGGAAGAATGACGAGAAGGCGATGTCGGCGGTCAAGAGGATCGCGGCGATGATGATGGAGATGCCTATGACGACCCAAGTGGAGCCAAGCACTTCGCGTCGGCTGGACCAGTTGACCTTTTTCATCTCGCCTTCGGTGGCGATGAGGAACTCGACGGTGCGGCGGTTGACGTAGCAGAGGTAAAGGACGAGGAGGGCGCCGAGGACGATGACGCCGATGGCGACGCCGCCCTGGAGGTAGATGGGCTCGAACGCGTCGATGCCCTGGCGCTGGGTGATGTCGTGGAAGAGTTGGGGTTCGATCGTGCGGTCGGCGCCCTGCGGAGCGAGCATGGCGACGGCGGTTTCGGTTATCCCCTCGGCTTCGGCGTCGGGCGTGAAGTCGAAGGAATCGAGGACGAGGCTGGTTTCGGATTCGCTGAGCTTGACCGAGGCGACGCCGATGCGTTCGGGTGGGCGGGCGTCGGAGTAGAGGTCGACCATGTCGCCCATCTGGATTTCGGGGGCTGGCGTGGAGAGGACCATGCGATGACCGACGTCGGGGACGTCGTAGGCGCCGAGTTCTTCCCAAAGCCACATGGCGCCCCAGGCGATGAGCGCGCCGAAGCCGAGGGCGCTGAGAAGGCGGGTCCAGTAGCCCTGATCGGGCTTGTAGATGCTGAGCATGTCGACGCCGCTCCACACAGAGACGCGAGTTTGGGCCGTCGCGGCGTCCGTCCGATGTGGACGCCGGAACGCGGCCGAGGGTGAGGTGAGCCTGCAACACGCCGGGAGTGACTCGAACACTCAACCTGCGGATTTGGAATCCGCTGCTCTACCAATTGAGCTACCGGCGTAGCGATTTCCTGGGCGTCGCCCGGGAGCGCGGCGGGGCATTGTACCACCCGCCGCCGAATGGGGTTGTTGGGCATCGGATCGGGCCGATGTCGCGGGGGCGGGTTTGAGGGGTCTGGGGGAGCCGGATCGCGGTTCGTCGGCTGGCTGGCGGGCGCCGGGGTTGTCTGGTGTCAGACCATCGTGAGCCCGCCGTCGACGCAGATGGTCTGGCCGGTGAGGAAGCCGGCCTCGTCGGACGTGACGTAGGCGACGGCGGCGGCGATGTCTGCGGGCTGACCGAGGCGGCGGAGCGCCATGGCGTCCATGACGCGGCCCTTGATCTCGTCGCCGAGGTTGGCGGTCATGTCGGTTTCGATGAAGCCCGGGGCGATGACGTTGGCGGTGACGCCCTTGGCTCCGAGTTCGCGGGCGAGGGTCTTGGTGAGGCCGATGAGCCCGGCTTTGGCGGCGGCGTAGTTGGCCTGGCCGGCGTTCCCGACGACGCCCGAGGTCGAGGCGATGTTGACGATGCGGCCGAACTTGCCCTTCATCATGGGTCGGGCGGCGGCGCGGCAGACGACGAAGGCCGAGGTGAGGTTGACGCTGACGACGTCGGTGAATTCGTCGTCGCTCATGCGGAGGGCGAGGTTGTCGCGGGTGATGCCGGCGTTGTTGACGACGATGTCGAGCCGTCCCTCGGCTTTGGTGACTTCGTCCACCGCGGTCTGGACGGCCTGTTGGTCGGCGAGGTCGATGAGCTTGACGCCCGCGCTGCCGCCCGCGGCTTCGATCGAGGCGGCGAGTTCTCTCAGCGGGCCTTCCGAGCGGGCGGCGAGGATCACGCGCCGCCCGTCGCGGGCCAAGCGCTCGGCGATGGCTTTGCCGATGCCCCGGCTGGCTCCGGTTACGAGTGCCACGCGTCGTTCGCCGGCGTCGGTCATGGTGGATATCTCCGGAAGGGCGCCGAGCATCGGACACCGCTCTGAAAGCGAGTCCGACGCGGGCGCGGTGGTGCGTCGATGGGAAGATCAAGAGGAGGCTGTGCGACACTCGGGGCCGGCGGCGGGAGCGTGGACGGCGATTTGGGGACGGGCCGCAGCGCGAACGCGGAGGCGCCGGGCGACGGGGCGTGCGCGGGGTGAGGCGACTCAGCGGACGCCGAAACCGCCCTGGTTACGGTCGCCGCCGCCGCTGCCGGACGAGCCGCCGCCGGTGCGGGCCTGTTCCTCGACGAGCTCGATGAGTTCCTCGATCCGCATCGACAAATCGAACTCGGGGGGGAGAAGCTCGGTGTCGTCGAGCGCGGCGACGGAATCGGCGCGTCGAGGCGTGACGGCGAAGCTCGAGAAGCGCCACTGGCCCTCGCCGGTCTCGGCGGCGACCCAGCCCATGAGCGTCGCGCCGTCGCGATTCTCGTACGCGAGCCCGACGGCGGCGCCGTCCGGACGTTCGTCGAGGCGGACGACGCGGATGGCGCGAAGATCGCCGGTCGCCTCGTCCCAGGCGTCGGAGGAAGTGAGCAGTTGCAGGACGCGTGCGTCGCTGGGCGAGAGCAGGCGTTGGAACTCGCGTTCGTCGCCGTCGACGATGGCGGAGGCGAGGGTGGCGACGGCCTGAGCCAGCGATTCGTCGCTTGGGGTGTATTTGTCGGGGAACTGAACGCGTTCGTCCATCTCGATGTCGTCGAGCGTCCAGTCGGGCCCGGTGGGAGCGGGTGGGGGCGGCGGAGGCGGTGGCGGCGGTTCCTCACCGCACCCGGAGACGCCGAGGCCGACGACGACGATGGCGATCGCGCCGCCGAGCGCGATCGCCCGTCCGAACGGGCCGACGAGTTGAACCGATTCAAGCCGGTTGGTCATGCGTGATCACCTTCGTGCCGCGATCGATGCGCCGCATGAGGCCCATGAGGACCTTGCCGGGCGCGAGTTCGTGATACGCCGCGTCGGGCCCGAACTTCTCGAGCAGCCAGCGGCAGTCTTGCTCCCATCGTACCGGCGCCGTCAGTTGGCGGACGAGCCGGTCGCGGATCGTCTCGGAGACGGGCTTATCGCCCTCCGGGCCGTGCGGACCGCCGGTGACGTTCGAGACGACGGGGCAGCTCGGCTCGGCGATGCTGACGCCGTCGAACGCCTCGCGGAGCCGTTGAGCGGCCGGCTCCATCAGCGGTGAGTGAAACGCGCCGGCGACGGAGAGCTTGGTGGCGCGGAGCCCTCGCCCGCTGGCCAGTTCCACGGCCGCGTCGCACGCGGCTTCGCTGCCCGAGACGACGACTTGCCCCGGCGCGTTGAAGTTCGCCGGCACCAGCACCCACGACGACTCCCCCGCGGCGACCACGTCATCGCAGAGAGCGCGGGCCTGCTCCTCGTCGGCGCCGTTGAGGGCGACCATCGACGAGTCGTAGGCTTCCGCGGCTTCCTGCATCGCCTTGCCCCGCAGCGCGACTAGGTTCAGCCCGTCCTCGAAGGAGATCGAGCGGGCGATGTGCAGCGCGGTGTACTCGCCCAGACTCAGGCCGGCGGTGGCGGCGATCTCCGAGCCGTCGAGATGTCCGAAGGCGGCTTGGAAAGAGGCGACGCCGCAGACGTAGAGCGCTGGCTGGGCGACGTCGGTTCGGTTGAGCTGGTCGTCGGGGCCGGTGAAGCAGAGATCGCTGAGCTTCGCGCCGAGGCGATCGCCGAGGATTTCGTCGGCGGCGCCGAAGGTCCGCGCGGCGTCGGGCGACGCGTCGAACCAGGCTTTGCCCATGCCCACCGCCTGGGCGCCCTGTCCCGGGCACAAAAAGATCGGCTTGCCGCTCATCGTCCTCGCCTCCGTTCGTTCCGTTCGTTGCGTCTTTCCCGACCGGGTTGTGTCGGCGGGTTGATCGGCCCGCGTGGTGATCGTGCCGGGGCGTGTCCTTGGCGCTCGCGACGCTCGGGGGTGCATCTTCGCCGGGCCGCCTTACATTCGCCAGAGGCTCGACGACCAGGTGAGCCCGCCGCCGAAGGCGACGAACATGACCAACTGGCCTGGCGTGGCGCCGCCGCCGCGGCGGAGTTCGTCGAACAGCACTGGCACGCTTCCGCCCGAGCAGTTGCCGTAGCGGTCGATGTTGATCGGCAGTTTTTCTTCGGCGATGCCGATGCGGTCGCGGGCGGATTCGAGCATGCGGGCGTTGGACTGGTGGCAGACGTAGTAGTCGACGTCGCTCGGCTGGAGGTCCGCCTGCGAGAGGGTGTCTTCGATGAGCTGGGGGAAGCGGCCGACGGCGAACTTGTAGATTTTCCGGCCTTCCATGCGCAGCCGACCCGGGGGCGGCCCGTCTTCGAAGGTCTGCCCTTCCGCGAGCTCGCTCTCGTCGCCCGGGATATAGAGGTCGGACCAGGACGAGCCGTCGGCGTGCATCGACTGGCAAAGCAAGCCGCGGGCGGCGTCGTCGGTGCGGCGGAGGATGGCGGCGCCGGCGGCGTCGCCGAACAGAATGCCGGTGGAGCGGTCGGAGAAGTCGACGATGCGGGACATGGCGTCGCAGCCCACGACCGCGACGGTGCGATAGCCGCCGCCGCGGATCAGTTCATGAGCGACGTTCAGGCTGTAGACGAAGCCCGAACAGGCGGCGGCGAGATCGAACGCCCCGGCGCCGACCGCTCCCACCTCGGCGGCCACGCGACACGCGACCGCCGGGCACGATTGCTCGCCCGACACCGTCGCCACGATGACCAGGTCGAGGTCCGCGCCCGTCAGCCCGGCGGATTCGAGCGCTCCGTCGAGGGCTCGAATGCTCAGCGTCCGCGTGGTTTCGCCTTTGGCGGCGTCGCATACGTGTCGTTGGACGATCCCGGTGCGCTGGCGGATCCACTCGTCGGAGGTATCCATGAAGCGTTTGAGTTCGTCGTTGGTCCAAACGGTCGAGGGCGCGGCGTGGCCCGTGCCGACGATCTCGACGCCGAACGCGCCGCGGTGCGTCTGTTGGTGTCCGTGTCGATTCGTTGCCGTTCGAGACCCGTCCGCCATCGTTCGCTCGCCTCTACGCAACCGCCCGCCCGAAACCTCGCGCACCACAGTGAAACTGGCCATAGTACGAATCCGCCGCTCGGCTTGCTGAACGCGGGACGCGTGCAGGCGAGACGACGGCGGGCGGTTGAACGGCCGCGGCGAATCGTTCGGAAGAAGGTAAATAGGGGTTAGCGGGGCGTCGTCGCCCGGTTCTACGGGGCGGCGCCTGGCGAGGCGGCGGTGTGGGGGCGCCCGGTCGCCCGCGTCGCGTCGCCCACGTCGCGCAGCAAGTCGGCCTCGACGTCCCGGTCCCGCGGACCGTGAATGACCGAGACGTCGCCGGTCGTCTCGAAGACCACCGCCTTCACGTCGGCGTACCGGAGCACGTTCGCCTGCCGAAGCCGGGCGCGGAGGTCGTCGGGCGTCACGTTCGCCGAGCGGAGGTTGTCGTAGAGGAACGCCCCGTCGCGCATCAGCAGCACCGGGGTGTTGTCGACGACCCGTTTCATCGCGGGCGAGCGCCGGGCCAGCGCCACGAGCTTCTGGCCCCCGAAGAGCATTCCGAACGTGATCAACGCCAGCAGCAGGGGCGGCTCGGGGGAGGCGATCGTGCTCGCGAACAGCGAGCCCAGCGCGATCGTCATCGCGAAATCGAAGGCCGACATCTTCGAGAACGACCGCAGGCCGAACACGCGGGCGTAGGCGATGACCGCGAGGTAGACGGCGACGGTCGAGACGATCGTCATGAGGATGGGAGTGGGGGAGGTGTAGACCCAGTCGTGCCACATGTCGTTGCTCCGGCTCGGCCCCGGGCGGCGGGGCGGTGGTTCCCGCTATGTGAGGCCCCCGGGCGGTCGGGCGCGGGTCGGTCCGGCCCGCGGCGAGCCGGATGGGGCACTTGACTGCATCCCGGCGGCCGAGGGCCCGCGGCGCGTTCCGGCCGGGGTTGGTGGCGAGCGGAGGCGAACGGCTGATCGTCCGCGTGTCGCCGCGTCCTCAAGTAGCATCCGGCGGATGAACGAGGGATCGCACGAAGACCAGTCGACGCAGGATCATTCGCCGGACCGCGAGGTCGCCTCCGAGCGTGCCGCCGACAGGGAGGCGAACCGTTCGCCTTCGGAGGCGGGAGGCGCCGATGATCCGCTGGCGCCGCCCGCGGCGGTCGAACCGGCGCTCGGCGCCGTGACGTTCGAGCGGCTCACCGCGGGGCTGGTCGCGCCTCATCTGTTCCGATCGCTCGGCTATTCGGTCAACCCGGGCCGGCTCGCGCTCGCGACCCTGACGGCCCTCTGGGTGTTCGGCGGGGCGGCGTTGATCGACAAACTGCTCCGAGAGATGGGCGCGGAGACCACATCGTTCGGCATGCTGGGCGCCTTCTGGCCCACCGGCGGGGCCGCGGCGCTGCCGGTGCGCTTCGCCGAGGCGGGACTGGAGGCGGCGCGGCTGGAGCTCGCGGGCTTGCAGTGGCTCGCCCTCGCGCTCTGGACGCTGCCGGTCCTCGGCTTCGTCGGCGTAGCGATCGCCAGGCCCGTCGCGCTCGACTTCTGCGCCGCGTGCAGGCTGTCGGCCTGGGCGGGTGTGCGTTTCGCCGCGGCTCGGTTCCGCTCGATCCTCGTCTTTACGCTCGCCCCGCTGGCGGTCGCGGGCGTGCTGGTGCTCGTGCTCTGGTTGGCGGGTCTGGTGTTCTTCACCAGTTCGTTCATGAGCGTCATCGGCGCTGCGCTGTTCGGCCTCGCCCTCGTGCTGGCCTTCGGCGCCGCGGTCACGTTCGTGGTGTACGGGGCGGGGTTTCTGATGATGCCCGCCGCGCTCGCTGTCGAGTCCACCGACGGGATCGACGCGCTGCAACGCTCGTTCGCCTACGTCCTGAATCGGCTCGTGCGCTTCGTCGCCTACGCCGCGCTTCTGGGCGTCGTGCTCTTCGTCGCTTACGCCGCCGTCCAGGAGCTGCTGCGCTTCACGCTCGCGCTCGCTCTCGGTCCGACGGGGGCCGCCGAGTTCGTCGGCCGTCGTGGCGACGACGGCTCGCTGACCATCACCGCGAGCGTGCTCGCGTTCTGGGTCCAGGTTCTCTGGCTGGCGTTCATCGGTTGGGTGCTGAGCTTCCTGTTCAGCGGCGGGACGATGCTGTATCTCGTAATGCGCCGCGTCAACGACGCTCAGGACGTGCGCGAGGTGTGGCTGGGATCGCCCGCGTCCTCAGAAGCCCACGGCGCGGTCGCAGACTGAATCGGACCGGCCCGCTTGAGCCGACGCGGCCGCCCTCTTTCGTCGCATGGTGGGTGGGTGAGGTTGTTCGTCACGCTCGGCGGGTACGGCGCGGCGGCGCGCTCATGCCCGCGCGTATTCCGACCAGCTCTTGATCTTCAACTCGGCCTCGCCGCTGCGCGACGCCTCCATCGCCTCGGCGAGTCGTTCGGCGATCTGGCGGTTGGTGATCAGCCTGGAGTTGTAGTCCACCGCCGCGCGGCGGATCTTGTAGCCGTTGGTCACCTCGGCCTGTTTCGTCGCGGACGGTATGTTGATGACGAGGTCCACGTTGCCGTCGCGCAGCAGTTCGACGGCGTCCACGGCGCCGTTGCTCTCGCCGGGCCAGGCGACGCGGGTGCAGGGGATGCCGTTCTCTTCGAGGAAGTTCGCCGTGCCCTCGGTCGCGTAGAGCGCGACGCCGAGCGCGTGGTAGGTGCGCATCGCGGTGAGCATGTTGCCCTTGTCTCGGGCCGAGCCGACCGACAATAGGATCGAGTCGATCTGCATCGGGAAGCCGACCGAGTGCAGGCTCTTGATGAACGCTTCGTTGAAGTCGGCGCCGAGGCAGCCCACCTCGCCCGTCGACGCCATCTCGACGCCCAGCGTCGGGTCGGCGCCGGCGAGCCGCGTAAAGCTGAACTCCGGCGCCTTCACGCCGACGTGGTTCAGCTCGAACGAGCGCTTGTCGGGCTTCGTGTACGGCTGACCCATGATGATCCTCGTCGCCAGCTCGATGAAGTTCTGATTGATCACTTTGCTCACGAACGGGAACGAGCGCGACGCCCGCAGGTTGCACTCGATCACCCGAACGCGGTTGTCTTTCGCGATGAACTGGATGTTGAAGGGCCCGGAGATTTCAAGTTTCGCGGCGATGCGCGTCGCGATCTTCCGGATACGCCGGATGGTCTCGAGGTACGTCCGTTGAGCGGGGAACACCAGCGTCGCGTCGCCCGAATGCACGCCGGCGTTCTCGACGTGCTCGCTGATCGCGTAGGCCACGATCTCGCCCTTGTCGGCCACCGCGTCGAACTCGATCTCCTTCGCGTTCTCCATGAACTTGGAGATGACCGTGGGATGCTCGGGCGAGACGCGCGTTGCGTTCTTCAAATAGGCGTCGAGCTCGTCGGGGTTGGTCGCCACCGCCATCGCGGCGCCGCTGAGGACGTAGCTGGGTCGGACCAGCACGGGGAAGCCGGCCTCTTCCGCGAAGCGCTGCGCTTCCTCCATCGTCGACAGTTCCGACCACTCGGGTTGGTCGATACCGAGTTCGTCGAGCAGGGCGCTGAACTTGTGCCGGTTCTCGGCGCGGTCGACCGATTCGGGCGGCGTGCCGAGCACCGAGATCCCCACGCCGCGCAGCTTCATCGCCAGGTTGTTCGCGATCTGCCCGCCGACCGACACGATCACGCCGAGCGGCTGCACGATCGACACGATGTCCTGCACCGACTCGAAGCTGATCTCGTCGAAGAACAACTGGTGGAACTCGTCGTAATCCGTCGACACCGTCTCCGGGTTGTAGTTAAGCATCACCGCCTTGTAGCCCATCTTCTTGAGCGTCAGGCCGGCGGTCACGCAGCACCAGTCGAACTCCACCGAGCAGCCGATGCGGTACGCGCCGGAGCCGAGCAGCAGCACGGCGTTCTCGACCGGGAACTCGCCGTCCGAGGCCTGCGCGTTGTAGGTCATGTAGAGATAGTTCGTCTGGGCCGGGTACTCGGCGGCGAGCGTGTCGATCTGGCGCACGTGCGGCGTCAGGCCGAGTTCCAGCCGCCGCACGCGCACGTCCTGATCCGACACGGCGTCGCCCGCCCCGCCCCGTTCCTCGCGCCCCTCCGAGATGATCCGCGCGATCGCCTTGTCCGAGCAGCCTTGCCGCTTGGCGGTGAGCAGCAATTCTCGGTCAAGCTCGCTGAGCGGCCGCGCCCCCGCCGTCTCCAGCTCCGCCTTCGTGCGCACGATCCGCCGGACCTTGTCGAGGAACCAGCGGTCGACGAACGAGAGTTCGTGGATTTGATCGATCGTGTAGCCCCGCTCCAGCGCTTCGACGATCGCGAACAGACGCTCCTCCGTCGGCTCCTTCAACTCCGTCTCGAGGTCGACGCCCGGCGAGGCGGCCTGCCAGTCTTCGTTGCCCACGAGTCCGTGCTTGCCGATGTCGAGCATTCGCACGGCCTTCTGCATCGCCTCCTCGAACGTCCTGCCGATGGCCATCACCTCGCCGACGCTTTTCATGCCGCTGCCGAGGCGACGCGAGACGCGTCGGAACTTCTTGAGGTCCCACCGCGGCATCTTCACCACGCAGTAGTCGAGCGCCGGCTCGAAGAACGCGCTCGTCACCTTCGTGATCGAGTTGTTCAGTTCGTGCAGCCCGTAGCCGAGCGCCAGCTTGGCCGCGACGAACGCCAGCGGGTAGCCCGTCGCCTTGCTCGCCAGCGCCGACGATCGCGACAGCCGCGCGTTCACCTCGATGATCCGGTACTCCTCGCTGCGTGGGTCGAGCGCGAACTGGATGTTGCATTCGCCCACGATTCCTAGGTGCCGGATCACGCGGATCCCCACCTCGCGCAGTTTGTGGTACTCGCGGTTCGAGAGCGTTTGACTCGGGCACACCACGATCGATTCGCCCGTGTGGATACCGAGCGGGTCGAAGTTCTCCATGTTGCACACGGTGATGCAGTTGTCGAAGCGGTCGCGCACCACTTCGTACTCGATCTCCTTCCACCCTTCGAGATACTCCTCGATCAGGATCTGCTCCGTGTGCCGCAGCGCCTTGCCGGCGAGTTCGCGGAGTTCCGCCTCGTCGCGGCACACGCCGGAGCCGAGCCCGCCGAGCGCGAAGCCCACGCGCGCCATGACCGGGAAGCCGATCGCCTCGGCCGCCGCGATCGCCTGATCCACCGAACGAGCCGGCTTCGAGTTCGCGTAGTCGGCGTTCACCTCGTCGAGCCGCGCGATGAATCGCTCACGATCCTCCGTGTCTCGGATCGTCTCCACCGGCGTGCCCAACACCTTCACGCCGTGTTCGGCGAGCACGCCGCGCTCTTCGAGCTTGAGCCCGCAGTTCAAAGCCGTCTGCCCGCCGAACGACAGCAGCAAGCCGTCCGGCTTCTCTTTCTCGATCACCTGCGCGACGAAGTCCGGCGTGATCGGCAGAAAATACACCTCGTCCGCCAGATAGTCGCTGGTCTGGATCGTGGCGATATTCGGGTTGATGAGGACCGTCTCGATCCCCTCTTCCTTCAGCGCTTTGATCGCCTGCGAACCCGAATAGTCGAACTCACCCGCTTCGCCGATCTTGAGGGCCGACGAGCCGAGAATCAGCACCTTGCGAATCATCCGGTTCCGCATCGCCGCCATCCGCCTTTCGCCCCCCGCCCGCCTCCGAACGCGCCTCTGACATCCCCGGTCCCGCTCCGTCTTTCCGCCGCTCAGCCGCTCACCTCGTGCACGATCTGCACGAATTCGTCGAACAAGTACGCCGTATCCACCGGCCCGGGGTTCGCCTCGGGGTGAAACTGCACGCTGCGCATCGGCTTCCACGCGTGGCGGATGCCTTCGTTCGTTCCGTCGTTGAGGTTTTCGAAGAAGGGCCGCCAGTCCCGCGGCAGCGAATCGGTGTCCACCGCGAAGCCGTGGTTCTGACTCGTCACGAAGCAGCGGTTCGTGCCGCATTCGATCACCGGCTGGTTCTGCCCGCGGTGGCCGTACTTGAGCTTGAACGTCTTCGCGCCGATCGCCAGCGCCAGGAGCTGGTTGCCGAGGCAGATGCCGAAGGTGGGGATGTCCCGCCCCAGCGCCCAACGCACCATGTCCACCGTCGGCCCGCACATCGTCGGATCGCCCGGCCCGTTGGACAGCATCAGTCCGTGCGCCCCCGCCGCCCCCCCCGCGTCCTCGAACTCTTTTGTGATGTCGCAGTCCCACGGCACGACGAGCACGTTCACGCCGCGCGACAGCAGCGAGTGCACGATGTTGTACTTCGCGCCGGTGTCGATCAGCACGATCGTCTTGGCTGTGTCGTCGCCGCAGGAATACAGAGTTCGTTCGGCCCGGGAGACCTCCGCAACGAGGTTGTCGACGTTCGGGTCGCGCTCGGCAGGCGCCGAGTGGCCTTCGATCTCGATCCGCCCGAGCATCGAGCCGCGCTCGCGCAGCATCTGCGTCAGCAGCCGCGTGTCGACGCCCGTCATGCCCGGCACGCCCTGGCCGCGCAGCCAGTCGTCGAGCGAGCCTTGGCTGTTCCAATGCGAGTACCCGTACGAATAGTCCGCGACGACCAGGCCCGCGGCATGGATCGCGAACGATTCGTAGTTGACGCTCAGCCCGCGCCATTCGCCGTCGCGCGGCACGCCGTAGTTGCCCACCAGCGGATACGTGCACACCAGGATCTGCCCGCGGTACGACGGGTCGGTCAGGGACTCGACATAGCCGACCATGCCGGTGTTGAACACGACTTCGCCGGCGATCGGCGTCTCGCCGCCGAAGTTCACGCCTTCGAAGCGCGTGCCGTCTTCGAGCACGAGCGTCGAGCGCGCGCCGGGCGTTGCTTCGCCGCGGGTCGCGACCGGCGCCTTGCGTTCCGTGATGCCGTGTGGGCCGGTTCGCGTCATGCTCATCACGCCTCCTTCTTGCCGCCGCCCGCGTCGCCGCTCTCCTCAGGCCGCGAACCGGGCTTCTCGATCGGGAGCCCCGCCGCGTCCATCGGGCATTCGTCCGCGGGCCACGTCTTGAACTCCAACTCGCACAACCCCCACGTCGGCACGCCGAGGCCGGCGTCGAAGCTGCCGCGCGACCGATCCACCACGCACGCGAAGCCGACCAGCTCCGCCCCCGCCTCTTTGACCAGCGGCGCCGCCTCCAGCACGCTTTTGCCCGTCGTGATCACGTCTTCGGCGATCAGCACACGCTCGCCCGGCTCGAGCCGAAAGCCGCGCCGAAGCTCGAAGCCTTCCGAGGCGCCTTTGGGCCGTTCGCAGAAGACCGCTCGGGCGCCGAGTTCACGCGCCAGTTCGTAGGCCCAGACCACGCCGCCCATCGCCGGGCCGAGCACCGTTTGCACCCGGATCGTGCGCGGCAGCGATTCTTTCATGAGACGCGCGACCATCGCCGCGGCCGCGGGGTCTTCAAACAGGCGCGCGCACTGACAGTAGCGATCCGAATGCAGCCCTGACGAGAGCACGAAGTGCCCCGTCTGGATGGCGCCCACGCGCTCGAGCAGTTTCTCGACCGAATGCGAGATCGCGGGATCGACGATCGGTCCCGCCGCCGGGTCGTGGTTATGAGGACGAGTCATGCAACGTCTCCCTCGTCTCGGGTTCCGACGCCGCCGGCGCCGAGATGCTCGTGATGAAGCCGTCGAGCTTGCGGGCGATGATCTTCGCGTGACGGTCATGGTCGTCCGCGCCGTCCGCGGCTGTAGGCAGCACGCCGCGCGTCACGTGAAACAGCGTGCCGGTGCGCACCGGGTCGCCGAAGCGCTCGACGATGCGGGTCGCGTCACCGCCTTGCGCGCCGATGCCCGGCACCAGCAGCGGGGCGCCCGCCAGCGGCTGAGCGAGTTCGTCGAGGTGCTCGGCCGCGTTGGTCGCGCCGACGACGAAGCCGACGCTCGCGGCCGACTCGGCGGCCCAGGCGCGGCCCCGTTCGGCGATCAGGCGCGCCAGCGTCGGCGCTTTGTCGAGTGATCGATCGCCGCGATCTGACTCGCCGCGCCCGCCCTCGCCCCCGACCCCGACCCCGCCCCCGTCATCATCAGCAAAGCGCTTCGTCAGAAAGTCCGCGGCGCCTTTGTTCGAGGTCAGGCACAGCAGGTACGCCATGGTGTCCGGCCGCTCGAGGAACGGCGCCGCGGCGTCGCAGCCCATGAGCGGATTGATGGTGATCGCGTGCGCACCGAAGCAGTCGAACGCGGCGGCGGCGTAGTGCTTCGCCGTGCTGCCGATGTCGCCGCGCTTGGCGTCGAGGATGACGAACGCCCCGTCGGGGATCGTGGCGCGAACGCGTTCGAGCATCGCGAAGCCCGCCGAGCCGAGCGACTCGAAGAAGGCGATGTTGATCTTGAACGCGGCCGCACGCTTCGCCGTTGCGTCGATGATCGTTCGGAGAAACCGCTCGTAGCCCGCGATCGTCGGCTCGACGCCCGGGGGCAGATAGTCGGCAGCCGGCTCCAGACCCACCGAGACTGGTGCTCGACCCGATTCGAGGGCCCGGCGGAGGACGCTCGGAATCTCGTTCGTCAGCAGGTGGGGTGTGGTCGGACGCGAAGAAGTCATCGTTGCCGCTCCGTCGGGCCTGTCGGTGGGGGCGTGGGTGCGGCCGGATCGGCGATGGGCCTTGTGGCGGGCTCCGTGTCGGCACGGCGGCGATCGCCCAGGATGTTCTGAGACAGCCACCGCTCGGCGTGTTGGAGAGCCGTTCGGGTCGTCGTGGGGCGATCAGCGTGCATCTAAAGCCGGATGGTACCGCGGCCCGGTCCGTGCCGCGCGTTGCGACACGTTGTCCGCAGCGGCCTGGGTGTCGCTCGGAGGAACGGCGTGGGGGGCGGTCAATCCTCGAGCATCGCCAGCAGGATCGCCATCCGCATGGCGACGCCGTGGCGTACCTGGTCGAGGATGAGGCTGCGCTCACCGTCGGCGATGTCGGGTGAGAGTTCGATGCCGCGGTTGACCGGGCCGGGGTGCATGACGAGCGCGTCGCGGCAGAAGCGGCGGAGGACGGCTTCGGTGATGCCGAACGCGGCGCGATATTCGTCGACATCCGGCGCGCCCGAGCGCGTCTCGCGCTCGTGCTGAACGCGGAGGGCGTAGACAACGTGGGGCGGCGGGGTAAGGCCTTCTTCAAGCGACCACGCGGTGCGCACGCCGAGTTGGGCGAAGCGTCGAGGGAGAAAGGCCTCGGGGCCGACGAGGGTAAGGTCGGCGCCGAGGCGGCGGAAGAGCGCGATGTTGGAGCGGGCGACGCGGGATCGGACGATGTCGCCGACGATGGCGATGCGGAGGCCGTCGAGAGGGCGTTCGGCGTCGGGGTCGAGGGTGCGTCCGAGCCTCGGGCCCGCGATTCGGAGGAGGGTGAGCGCGTCGAGGAGAGCTTGGGTCGGGTGGGCGCGGACGCCCGAGCCGGCGTTGATGACGGGAGCGCGCGCATGCCGGGCGGCGATCCGGGCGGCGCTGGGGAGACCGTGGCGGACGATCATGGCGTCGGGGTCCATGGCGTCGAGCGTGGCGACGGTGTCGATCAGCGATTCGCCCTTGGCGACCGAGGAGTGAGCGATGTCGAGGTTGAGCGTGTCGGCGCCGAGGCGTTTGGCGGCGAGTTCGAACGAGACGCGTGTACGCGTGGAGTTTTCGAAGAACGCCAGCACGACCGTGCGACCGAGGAGTCGGCGGCGGGTGGCCTCAGCGCGGTCGGCGCCGGCGGCGAGCGCTTCCCCGGTGCGCAACAGCCAGCGGAGTTGCTGATCGGTGAGGTCGCGGGTGGTGACGAGGCGGGCGAGTCGGGGCTCGCTGCGGGGCGGGAGCGGGGGGGCGCCGCTTTGGTGAGACGCCGGCGGGGTCCGGTCGGCGGGGGTGCTGCCGGGCTGGGGGGTTCCGCTCACGGCTGCGAGTGTACAGAGAAAATCTGATCGGTATGTGTACGGGTAAGCGCGTTTGTGGTGCTGTGAGGTTGGGCGGTTTCGGGTGATCGTGCTCGTCCCAAATTCGGACAGGGCGTTGAAACAAACCGTGGTCGGGTTGCTTGCGAAGCGGAAGGCGAGAGAATGCCTTTTGGAGACGGTGCGGCGTTTTCGCCCTAGTTTCCGGACGGCGAACAGATACCCTAATTCGGGGTCGGTTGCGACTAGTATGCGAGCAGTCGCCCCGCTCAGCGCCGATGCCGATCCGAGTCATTGAAGGACGTAGCCAGATGAACAACCGTTGCAGTATCGACCCCCGTCGGCGTCTCCGTGGTGCCGGTCTCTCGGCCGCGTTGTTGCTCGCATGCGTGGCCGCACCGGCGGCGATCGGCGAGAAGGTGGACACGGTGTCGTTCACGGCGCTGGACATTCCCGGGTTGGTCGCGCAGGAGGAGGCGGATCGGGCGGACGGGAACCCGAAGCCGGACCGGTTCGCGGTGGCGGAGCCGGCGGCGATCTCGCCGCAGAACGCGGGGACGATCAGCCGGACCGACGACGGGCGGGTCGTCTGGCGTGTGCGTCTGGAGTCGCCGAACGCGAAGAACATGAACCTGGGGATGTTGTACGAGGTGCCGCCGTCGACGCGGCTGTATCTGCTCGACGCGGACGGGATGACGGAGTATCGGGCGTTGACGGCCTCGGACAATAAGGACCACGGCGAGTTCTGGACGCCGCCGGTGGAGGGGCGGGTGCTCGAGTTGTACGCGGAGGTGGCGGAAGACGAGTTCGCAGCGTTCGCGAACGGGCTGCAGGTGTTCTCGGTGAACATGGGATACCAGTCGTTGCGTTCGAACGTTGACCCGGACGCGAATCGGCAGGTTTCGTGCAACATCGACGTGGCGTGTCACGATTCGGGGCAGATCGCCGAGAGCATCAACGCCGTCGGGCGGCAGATCGTGAGCGGCTCGTTCCTGTGTTCGGGGGCGTTGGTGAACAACACGGCGGAAGACGGCCGGGCGTTGTGGCTAACGGCGGAGCACTGCGGTTTGACGAACGGGAATGACCAGACGCTGGTGGTGTCGTTCAACTACGAGAACTCGTCCTGCCGCACTCCCGGCTCCGGTCAGAGCGGGGCGCCGGGCAATGGTTCGACGTCGCAGTTCGTTTCGGGTTCGCAGTTGCTGATGCGGTATGAGCCGGCGGACACGGCGCTCGCGGAGTTGTCGTCGACGCCTCCGGGCAGTTGGGGTGTGTACTACGCGGGCTGGGATCGGCGAGCGATCGGGAACACGTCGAGCTACGGGATTCATCATCCGGCCGGCGAGGAGAAGCGGATTTCGTTCGACGATCAGGCATCGTCGTTCGTGAACGGTGGTTTCCTGCACCAGGTGGTGTACGACGAGGGCGCGGTGGAGGGCGGTTCGTCGGGTTCGCCGCTGTTCAACGGGGAGGGTCGTGTGCGGGGCCCGGCGTGCTGCGTAGCGACGCTGGCGCAGCCGTGCGCACCGAACAAGGTGACGTTTTATGGATCGATGCACCGCGCGTGGACCGGCGACGGCACGCCCAGCGGTTCGCTGGCGCCGCACCTGGACCCGCTCGGGACGGGCGCGGAGTTCGTCAACGGGCTCGGCGACGGGGCGCCGACGGCGTTCGACTTGGTGTCGCCCGCCGACGGGGCGGCCGATGTGCCGCTGCCTGCGACGCTGGATTGGCAGAGTGCCGCGCTCGCGTTCGAGTACGAGGTCGAAGTTCGCGACGCCTCGAACGCCGTCGTGTTCTCGGCGACGACCAGCGCAGCGCAGGTGACGCTCGACTCGTCGGCGCTCACGCCCGGAACGGCGTACACATGGACGGTGTCGGCGACGAACGCGTCGGGCTCGACTTCCAGCTCGAACGGTCCGTTCTCGTTCTCGACGCTCGAGACGCGCGGGCCGGCGTCGTTCGATTTGGTCTCGCCCGGCGCCGGGGAGACGGGCGTGGCGACGCTGCCGACCTTCGACTGGGACGACTCGGATCGTGCGACGACGTATCGGTTGTTCGTGCAGGACACGAGGGACAACTCGACGGTGTTGTTGCGGGAGTTCGCGGCGGGCGCGAGCGAGTATGACATGGCCGCGGAGGGCGATTCGCCGCTGGCGGACGGCGTCGAACACCGCTGGGGCGTGATCGCGTTCAACGCGAACGGAAACCTGCCGCCGAGCGGCGGGGTCCATCTGTTCACTGTGGGCGACGCGGTCGAACCGTGCCCGGCCGATTTGAGCGGCGACGGGGTCGTGAACGCCGACGACCTGCTGGAGGTGCTCGGCAACTTCGGCGGAGCGGGGCCGGATGGCGACACCGACGGCAACGGGACCGTGAACGCGGACGACCTACTCGCGGTTCTGGCGGTCTTCGGTTCGCCCTGTCCGTGAGGGTCGCTGGCGGGCGCGACTCGTGTCGCGTCGCCCGACGAATCATGTGCGCCGGCACGATGTCCGGCGTGCACCCTTTTCTCTCACTCCCGCCCGAGACGGGCGGCCATTCGACTGTGAATCCACTGCTGAAGGAGCACCAGACATGAATCATCGCACCGGCTTCCGATTGTTGACCGGTCTCGGCGCGGCGGCGCTCGCGTTCTGCGCCGGCGCCGCGTCGGCCGAGAAAGTCGACACGATCCAGTTCGACCAACTCGATATCCAGGCGTTGCAGACGGCCAACGAGGTGCGAACGCAGCAGTTCGGAGAGATCGAACACTTCGCCGAGCCGCAGCAGGTGGCTTTGTCGCCGCACAACGCGGGGACGATCGAGCAGCTCGCCGACGGGCGGACCGTTTGGCGGCTTCGGATCGAGTCGGCGAACGCGTACAACATCAACCTCGGCACGCTGTACGACGTCCCGCCGAGCACGGTGATGTACCTGATCGACCAAGCGGGGAACACGCCGGTGCGTAGCTTCACGGCGGACGACAACCGCGATTCGGGCGAGTTGTGGACGCCGGTGATCGACGGCTCGGCGGTCGAGATTTACGTGGAGACGAGCGCGGACGAGTTCCAGCAGTTCGCCGACGGTTTCCAGATTACGTCGGTGAACCTTGGATTCCAGACGTTCGGCCCGTCGATCTTCGCCGACCCGGCGGACGACGCGGCGCAGCGCGCGACCGACCGCTGCCACATCGACGTGGAGTGCTCGCAGGCCGACCCGTGGCGCGATCAGGTTAACTCGGTCGGCGCGTACACCATCGGCGGTTTCGGCGTGTGCTCGGGCGCGATGATCAACAACACGGAAGAGGACGGCACGCCGTACTTCATGACGGCGTATCACTGTCTCGACTCGGTCGGCTTCAACGTGAACTCGATGGTGGTGTACTGGAACTTTCAGAACTCGACATGCCGCACGCCGAACTCGCCGGCGTCGGGTCAGAACGGCAACGGGACGCTGTCGCAGTTCACGTTCGGCGGCATCCTTCGGATGAGCCACGACGCGTCGGACTGGTCGCTGGTCGAGTTGGACAATGTGCCGAACCCGTCTTTTAACGTGGTTTATGCGGGCTGGGACCGCCGGACGAGCGCGCGGACCGCGGGCGTCGGCATCCACCATCCGGGCGTGGAAGAGAAGCGGATTTCGTTTGAAAACGGTCTGCCGTTCTTCGATTCGGTGTTCTTCCAGGGGCAGGGCAACATCTCGACGTGGGGCGTGTCTTGGGACGCCGGCGGCGTGGAAGGCGGCTCGTCGGGTTCGCCGTACTTCAACAACGCTCGTCGCGTGATCGGCACGGCGACGGCGGCGACCTTCCAGGACATCTGCTTCGGACAGTTCACGTTCTACGGTCGGCTTGACGTGGCGTGGAACGGCGGCGGGACGAACTCGACTCGGCTTTCCACCTGGCTTGATCCGAACAACACCGGTGCGCAGTTCATCGACGGTCTGGGCGACGCGACGCCGCCGCAGCCGTTCAACCTGCTCACGCCCGCGAACAACGCGACGGGCGTCACGGACCCGCCGACGTTCGACTGGGGCGACTCGGCGAACGCGGAGGAGTATCGGGTTCGTGTGACGGCGACCGGCGGCGCGACGGTGATCGACGAGACGATCGACGCCTCGTCGAGCGAGTTCACGGCGACGGCTGGCGTGTTGTCTCAGGGGGCGAGCTACACCTGGTCGGTGATCGCGATCAACCCGGCGGGGACCCAGCTCGGGACGCCGACGGTGTCGTCGTTCACGATGGCCGAGCCGGCGCCCGCGGCGTTCGACCTGCTGAGCCCGGTCGGCGCCTCGGACGTGTCGCTGACGCCCGTGCTCGATTGGTCCGATTCCGACCCGGGCGTGACGTACAGCGTCCGTCTCCGCGTGACCGGCACCAGCACCGACCTGATCAACACGACGACGACGGATACGTCGCTTGACGTGGCGTCGACGACGCTTGGTTCGCTGGACTTCGACACGTCGTACACGTGGGTCGTGGTCGCGGCGAACTCGGGCGGCGTGACGCCCGCGACGCCGTCGAGCGCGACGTTCAGCACGGAGGCCGAGCCGGTCGATTGCCCGGCCGACGTGGACGGATCGGGCTTCATCAACGCCGACGACCTTCTGCTCGTGTTGGGCAACTTCGGCTTGGCGAGTTCCGACGGGGACACCAACGGCGACGGCTTGGTCAACGCGGACGATCTGTTGGCGATACTCGGCGCCTTCGGCACCGCGTGTCCGTAACCCAGGCGAAGCGCGGTCACGGCCGCGTCCCGAATGAGTGACGCAGCAGAGAGGGCGGCCCTTCGAGGGCCGCCCTTTTCTTTTTTGGCGGTCTTCGCGTCGTCCTCGGCAGTGACGTGGTCCGGCCGGTCGGCGCCGCCCGCGCGCACGAGCGCCTTGGCGGGCGAGAGTTGAGCGGAGCGCTCCGCTTCCGTAGCCTCATGTCGAACCTTCGGTCGAATCGCGGCCGTCGTAGCACCTGCTCGCCGAGCAGGAGAAAGGCCTCTTGTGAGCCAGCCCGCCACCGCCGCCGTTCCCCAACAACTTCGCGACCGGCTCGAAGCGGTCGGCCAGTCGCACGTGCTCAACTTCGAGAGCGAACTCACCGCGGAGCAGCGGGCAGGTCTCGTTGGTCAACTCGAGCGGATCGATCTGGAGCGTGTGCCGCGGCTGATCGAAGAGTATGTGCGGGCGAAGCCGACGTTCGACGCGGCGCGACACGACATCCGCCCGCCGAAGGCTTTTGCGCACGACGACCCATCCTGGAACCGGGACCGGTTTTATGACCGGGGAGCCGAGGCGATCCGAGCCGGGAAGGTCGCGGCGTTCACCGTCGCTGGCGGTCAGGGTTCGCGGCTCGGCTACGACGGACCAAAGGGTTGCTTCCCCGGCGGGGCGGTGACGGGCAAGCCGCTGTTTCGCATGCTGGCGGAGTGGGTCATATGGGCTCGTCGCGAGTTCGACGCGGCGATCCCGTGGTATGTGATGACCAGCCCGCTGAACCACGAGACGACGACGGCGTTCTTCGACGAGCACGATTACTTCGGCCTGCCGCGTGAGGACGTGATGTTCTTTCCGCAGGGGTCGATGCCGTCGTTCGCGATGGGTTCGGGCGACATCCTTCTCAAGTCGAAGCACGAGATCGCGACGAACCCGGACGGCCACGGCGGCAGCCTTCGGGCGCTACACACCTCGGGCGCGCTCGACGACATGCGGCGGCGCGGCGTGGAGCAAATCAGCTACGTGCAGGTCGACAACCCGCTGTCGCGTGTGATCGATCCCTTGTTCGTCGGTCTGCATCTGGGGGCCGAGGGTTCGTCGGCGGAGATGTCGACGAAGGTGATCGCAAAGAGCCAGCCGGGCGAGAAGGTGGGCGTGATCGCGGAGGTCGACGGCAAGACGGGCGTGATCGAGTATTCCGACCTCCCGGACGAGCTCGCGGAGAAGCGGGCGGAGGACGGCTCGCTGTTTTTGAAGGCGGGCAACATCGCGCTGCACATGCTGAGCGTGGAGTTCGTGGACAAGCTGAACCAGGGCGGCTCGTTGAACCTGCCGTTCCACCGGGCCGAGAAGAAGATCCCGTGCGTCGATCGGGAGTCGGGCACGCCGATCAACCCGGACCAGCCGAACGGGATCAAACTGGAGATGTTTGTTTTCGACGCGTTGCCGATGACGGCGGGGTCGATCGTGTACGAGGTGGACCGTGTGGACGAGTTCGCGCCGATCAAGAACGCGGAGGGTTCGGACAGCCCGGCGTCGTCGCGGCGGTTGCAGACGGAGCGGGCGGCGCGGTGGCTTGAAGCGCGGGGCGTCAGCGTGCCGCGGCGGGGCGATGGCGAACCGGACTGCACGATGGAGATCAGCCCGCTGACGGCGACGCGGGCGGAAGCGCTGCCGGCGGGGAAGCTGCCGAAGTCGATCGAGCCGGGCGCTGAGATCGCGCTCTAGGTCGCGGCCGGTCGGGGACCGGTTGGGCGGACGTCGTTCGTTCTGCGCGATCGGACGGCCCGAGCGGGCGGCGCAACCGGGCGGCGTTTGTTCAGCCGCGAATCTGGCCCGAGCCGGTGGCGACCCACTTGTAGGTGGTGAGGTCGCGGGCGCCCATCGGGCCGCGGGCGTGGAGTTTGTCGGTGGAGATGCCGATCTCGGCGCCGAGGCCGTATTCGCCGCCGTCGGCGAAGCGGGTCGAGCAGTTGATCATGACGTTCGCGCTGGTGACTTCGCTGGCGAAGCGATCGGCGGCGGCGACGCTGTCGGTGAGGATGGCGTCGGTGTGCTGCGAGCCGTGCCGCTCGATGTGGGCGATCGCTTCGTCGAGCGAGTCGACGACACGGACGGCGAGGACGAGGTCGAGGTACTCGGCGCCCCAGTCGGAGTCGCTGGCGGGGGCGGCGGTCGGGAGATGCGCGATCGCGGCGTCGTCGGCGCGGAGTTCGACCCCGGCGTCGCAGAGACGAGGCCCCATCTGGGCGAAGAATCGCTCGGCGATGCGTTCGTGGACGAGCAGCGTTTCCATCGCGTTGCAGACGCCGGGTCGTTGGGTCTTCGCGTTGAGAACGATGTCGGACGCGCGGCGGAGGGCGGCGTCGTCGAGATGTTCGTCGACGTAGACGTGGCAGACGCCGGCGTCGTGCTTGACGACCGGCACGGTCGCCGACTCGACGACGGCGCGGATGAGCCCCGGCCCGCCGCGGGGGATGACGAGATCGACGATGTCGTCCATGCGAACGAGTTCGCGGACGGCGGCTCGATCGGTCTCGTCGATGAACGCCACCGCGTCGGCGACCAGGGGCCGATCGGTCAGCGCGCGGCGGAGGCCCGCGGCGACGGCTCCGGCGATCGCCGCGTTGGATCGCTTCGCTTCACGGCCGCCTTTGAGGAGCACGGCGTTGCCGGACTTGATGCACAGCGCCGCGGCGTCGGAGGTCACGTTCGGCCGTGATTCGTAAATCATGAGGACGACGCCGATGGGCACGCGGCGTTTCTCGAGACGGATGCCGTTGGCCAGCGTGCGGCCCTCGACGATCTCGCCCAGAACCGCCGGCTGGGCGGCGACGGCGCGGACCGCTTCCGCCATGCCGCGGACGCGAGCGGGGTCGAGCGTGAGTCGATCGCGCAGGGCCTCGTCAAGAGCTTGATTCTCCTCGAGGTCCCGGGCGTTGGCGGCGAGGATGGCGTCGGCGTCGGCTTCGATCTGGTCGGCGATGGCGCGGAGCGCGGCGTCGCGCTCCGCGCCGCTGAGACGGGCGAGGGCCGGCTGACCGCGTTGAGCGAGCGTCGCGAACGCACGGCAGCGGCCGACGACGGCGTCGGTCGACGCGGGCTGCTCCGCGGAGGAGGCGGCCCCCGGTACGGCGTTCGAAGGCGTGTCGGCGGTGCTCATAGGCTCATGGTACGGCGACTCGTGGTACGGCCGCGGCGGTCGCGCCCGATGTTTCGATCGCGTTTGTGGTCGCGCTCGACTTCGTCGCCGCCGCCGAGCCCCGTACACTCCGCGTCGTGAAACACCCGATCAGTCACATCTTCCAGCACACGCCCGAGACGCTCGAGGCGTGGTGCGTCGAGCGCGGCTGGCCCAAGTTTCGGGCCCGGCAGGTGCTTGAATGGGTGTATGCGAAGGGGGTGATCGATCCGAGCCGGATGACCAATCTCGCCAAGCGGGAGCGGGAGCAGCTCGCCGCCGAGATGACGTTTTTGTCGGGGGACGTGCTTGCGCACCAGCTCGCGACGGACGGCACGCAGAAGCTGCTGGTGCAGTGGAGCGAGGCGACGATGCGGCAAGGAACGGTCGACGCTGCGGGCTCGGGCGCTCTGGGGGCGACCCGGGACTCGACCCACGCGGCCGACCCGCTGGCTGGAACGTTGGCGACGTCGCTTCCGGTGCTGAACGCGGGCGGGACGAGCATCGACTACGGGGCGGGCGATCCGACGCGACAGACCGAGTGCGTGATGATTCCGGTCGACGATCGGAAGACGGCGTGCATCTCGTCGCAGGTGGGCTGCCCGGTCGGCTGCCGGTTCTGCGCTTCGGGGCTGGGCGGGCTCGACGGGAACTTGTCGGGCGGGCGGATTGTCGAGCAGGCGTATCGGCTGTCGCTGCTGCCGGAGGTCGGTCGGGTCTCGAACGTGGTGTTCATGGGTATGGGCGAGCCGCTGGCGAACTTTCGCGCGGTGGTGCAGGCGGTGCGCACGCTCGCGGCGCCGTGGGGCATGGGCATCTCGGCGCGGAAGATCACGGTGTCGACGGTGGGTTTGCCGCAGGCGATCCGCAAGCTGGCGGCGGAGTTGGAGCTGCCGGTGACGCTGGCGTTGTCGCTGCACGCGCCGAACGACGAGCTTCGGCGGAAGCTGATCCCGTGGTCCGAGTACACCACCGTGGCGGAATTGCTCGACGCGTGCGACGAGTGGTTCCGCAAAACCGGGCGGGAGATAACGCTGGAATACATTCTGCTGGGCGGCGTGAACGATCAGGCGGAACACGCGGCGGAGTTGGCGGAGGTGGCGAAGCGTCTGCGGGCGAACGTGAATCTGATCCGATACAACGAGGTGGCTGGCTTGCCGTGGCGTCGGCCGCGTACCGAAGACGTTCGAGCGTTCCAGGGGGTTTTGCGGGACCGCCGGATCAATGCGCACATCCGGGCCAGCCGGGGGCGGGACATCGCGGCCGCGTGCGGCCAACTCCGGCACGAGGCGGCGCAGGCCTGAGCGGCTTGCGCTCGGGCGTCACCCGGCCGGCTTTGTCGCCGAGGAGCGGAAAGGCTCGGGCCCGCGCCACGCCACGGGTCCGGAGAGCGGACGAACTGGAGAAGGCGGGAGCGAGGGTGTCACCGCCCGGCGACTTCGACGAGGTAGAACAGGGCGCCGACGAAGGCGACGTGGCCGGCGGCGGCGAGCCAAAATCCGGTCATGAAGCGGCGTTTGCGGCGTTTGTGCTTGAAGAGGCGTTGGGCGAGCAGTCCGCCTGGCCAGCCGCCGAGCAGGGCGAGGACGTGGAGCGTGCGCTCGGGGACGCGGCGTCGGTTGCGGAGGGCGGCCCGCTTGTCGGCGGCGTAGAGCAGGATGGTGACGAGGCTGAGGACGGCGGCGGCCGAGGCGGCGAGGACGAGAAGTATCGTGCCGGTGGTGGACATGATTCTCTCCGGGGTGCCGGCGATGGTACACTGCGGGCGACGGGCGGCCGACCGCCCGTCATGGGCCGACGCGGAACGATTCTCGGGGAGCACGCGGACGGAACTTGATGGACAGCTCTCTCGAGATTTTGGATTCGGATATGCGCATTTACGTTGGTAACCTCAAATACGAAGTGGACGACAACGAGCTTCGTGACGCTTTCGAGGAATACGGGCAGGTGCTCGACGCCAAGGTCATGATGGATCGCGAAACGGGCCGCTCGCGCGGTTTCGGCTTCGTGGAGATGAACGACGACGACGGGCAGACGGCCATCAACGAGATGAACGGCAAGATGCTCGGCGGCCGTGCGGTCGTGGTGAACGAAGCTCGCGAGCGCAAGCCCCGCGCTCCTCGAGGCAACTGGTAAACCGTGATCCGCCGAGCGGCTGTTTGCATCCGCTCGCGTCAACGCCTTTCGAGCGTCGCGCTGTTCGCGACGCTCGCTTTCGTTTTGGTGGTCTTGTTGCCGGCGTGCGCGACGTCGGTGACGCCGCCGCCCGCGCCCCACGACCCGGTGACGGTGTTCATCGCCGACTACGGCCGGCACGCGTCGTTGGTGATTCCGGCGGATGTCGCGGTGGACGGCGCCGCGGACGTGGACCCGTCGATCGAGTTCACGCTGCGACGGACCGGGAACGACGCGGGCGAGGCCGACGGGGGTTGGATGTGGGAGTACTCGTACGGCGACTGGCTCTTCTACGCCCGGGACGAAGACTCGCTCGTATACGGCGCGTTCGCGTTGCTCACGCCCACGCGAGGGGCGGTGGGCCGGCGACGGGTTCCGTTAGTCCACGACGCACCGGGGCTGCGTGCGGCGTTCGACGCGCAGTTGGAATATGTGCATGCCGTGGAGGTGGAGCGCGAGCGTGCGCGAGAACTTCTCGAGCGGTTGCACGAGCGATTCTCGGCAGGCCAGCGATACGCCGAGCGGCTCGGGCTCGAGCCGATCCGGAGCGAGGTGGTCGGTCTGCGCTTCGCGCCCGACCCGGCGACGTATTCGCTGGTGAACCACTGCAATCACGAACTGGCGGCGTGGCTGGAGACGTTGGGAGTCGAGACGTCGGGCAATTCGCTGGTCTCGCGGTATGTCGTCGAGCCCCCGCCGCCCGCCGCGGACAGCGCCAGCGACCGGCCGTGATCGCCTCGCGTAGACTCCCGGCTGTCGGTGTGAGCCCGACGCGTCCGGCGGCTGTGAAGCGTCGCATGGGTCGGTCTCGACAAGCCGGCGCCGTGCCGACTCAGCGGACCTCATTCCATTTCACGTACCCGCGGGTCGGCTTCCGACTCGGCAGAACTCGGTGAACAGGCCATGATGCACGCGACGACGATGCCGCAGAACGAGGAGGTCGGCGCCCCGTGGCGTCCGCCGCTGACGAAGATTCTCGCCACGGTGGGTCCGTCGATCTCGCACCCTGACGTGATCCAGAAGATGATGGAGAACGGGGCGCGGCTGTTCCGCCTGAACTTCTCGCACGGCTCGTTCGAGGAGCACAAGAGTCGGCACGACATGATCCGGATGGTGTCGAAGGCGACGCGGACGTCGGTGGCGATTCTGGGCGATCTGTCGGGGCCGAAGATCCGGGTGACGAAGGTGAAGCCTGCGGGCATCGTGCTCAAGCCGGGTCAGGACGTGCTCATCCGCGTCGACACGCCCGAGGCGGAGGACGGGACGGTGCCCGTGCTCGGCGCGACGTATTCCAACGTGGCCCGTGAAGTGAGCCCGGGTCATCGGGTGCTGATTAATGACGGGCACATCCGCACGCTGTGCGTAGAGAAGCGCAAGGGGGAGATCCGTTGCCGCGTGACGACCGGCGGTCTGGTGACGACCGGGAAGGGCATCAACCTGCCGGACTCGGACCTGACGGTGCCCGCGTTGACCGAGCACGATTGGCGATGCGTGGACTGGGCGGTCGAGCACGGGTTGGACTATTTGGCGCTGTCGTTCGTCCGGTCGCCCGACGACGTGCGTGAGTTGTCGTCGTACTTGTCGAAGGTGTGCACGCCGGAAGTTTGCGGGTGGCCGATGCGTGAAGACGGCGAGTCGCGCATTCCGATCGTCGCGAAGATCGAGACGCCGCAGGCGGTGGACCGGATCGACGCGATCTTGGACGAGTGCGACGGGATCATGGTGGCGCGGGGCGACCTCGGTGTGGAGATGGACGTTGCGACGGTTCCGATCAGCCAGAAGAAGCTGATCACGGCGGCGCACGATCACGGCAAGCCGGCGATCGTGGCGACGCAGATGCTTGAGAGCATGATCAAGAGCGCGACGCCGACGCGGGCCGAGGTGTCGGACGTCGCGAACGCGATTCTCGACGGGGCGGATTGCGTCATGCTGAGCGCGGAGACGGCGGTGGGGCGGTATCCGCACGTCGCTGTGGAAACGATGCGACGGGTGGCGATCGCGACCGAGAGTCTCTGGCGCGAGCAGCCGCGTGCGGCGATGCCGCCGGGCCGGGGTCGGGCGTCGGGCGTCGTGGCGGCGGCCGTCGCGCACGGGGCGTGGCACGTCGCGCACGACGTGGACGCGCGGTTGATTGTGGTTTGGTCGCAGCGCGGATCGGGAGCGCGGCTGCTGAGCCGCAACAACTTCAACGTCCCCATCATCGCGTTCAGCGCCGACGTGAAGTCGGTCCGACGGATGAACCTTCTCTACGGGGTGTATCCGATCTGGATGGGCGAGGTGCCGGAGCACCGCTCGGACTTCGCAACCGTGGTGGACCGACTGGTGCTCGAGCGCGGGCTGGCGCAACGCGGCGATCCGATGCTGTTGCTGGGCGGGAAGCCGCTGGACGCGCCCAAGAGCCTCAACACGCTCGCCGTTCGATTCGCGGGTGACCTGATCGGAGAGGGCGAGATTCAGGAGTCGGCCGAACCGACGGCGCTAGCCGACGCGAACCTATGACCGAGCGACCCGAACCGACCGCGTCGGGGGGGCGCTCAGCGGCGGATCGTGCGCCCGAGCGGGTGCCGACGCCCGCTGGTCCGTCCGTTCATCGTGCGGCGGGCGTGCTCGCCGTGGGCGACGAGTTGCTGACGGGTCAGACGCTCGACTCGAATTCACGGTGGCTCGCGCATCGTCTCGGCGAGCTCGGGCTTCGTGTCGTCGAGCACGCGACGGTGGGCGACGACGCCGCCGCGATCGCGGAGGCCGTGCGCCGCCTTGCATCCCGATCCGATTTGGTCGTGCTGACGGGCGGGCTGGGGCCGACGGCCGACGATCTGACGCGTGACGCGTTGTCGGTGTTGACCGACGATCCGCTCGTGGTCGACGAGCGAGCGCTTGAGAGTTTGCGGCGCCTGTTCGCCGACCGGGGGCGCGAGCTGCGGGACGGGAACGAGCGGCAAGCCATGCGTCCCGGGCGAGCCGTGATGCTCGAGAACGATCGCGGGACGGCGCCGGGCATCCGCGCGGTGTTCGCGTCGGGTGACGATCGCACGGACGTGGTCGCGCTGCCGGGTCCGCCGTTTGAGATGCACGCGATGTTCGAGCGATTCGTGACGCCGACGGTCAGGGCGGAACCGGGGTCGGCGATACGCGTGCGCGTCGCCCGGCATGTGGGGCTGGGCGAGTCGAACGCGGCGGCGAAACTCGGCGACCTGCTCGAACGCGACCGCAACCCGATCGTCGGGATCACCGCTAGCGACGGGGTGATCTCCACGCGTGCGGTGTTTCGCGGTCCGGATTCGGAAGCCGAGGCGGCGCTCGACGCGACCGACGCCGTGATCCGCGAGCGGATTGGCGCGTACCGGTTCGCCGAGGGCGAGCGGACCTTGTTCGGGGCACTGGTCGATGCACTGGTCGAGCGGGGCGAGGCGCTCGTGCTCGCTGAGAGTTGTACGGGCGGCATGATCGCGTCGCGCGTGACGGATGTCCCGGGGTCGTCGTCGGCTTTGCTGGCGGGCTGGGTCTGCTACAGCAACGCGGCGAAGGTGGAGCTGCTGGGCGTGTCGCGAGAATTGATCGAAGCGCCGGGCCCCGGCGCGGTGAGCGCGGGAACGGCGAGCGAGCTCGCGCAGGGCGCCGTCCGGCGGACGCCGATCGGACCGATCGGCAGCGACCGTGCCGGCGACGCCCCCAAACGAATCCATGCGCTCTCGGTGACGGGCGTTGCGGGTCCGTCAGGGGGCAGCGAGACGAAACCGGTGGGGACGGTCTTCGTGGGGCGCGCGACGGCGACGCTCGATCCCGAGCGGAGCGGAGCGGCCGGCGAAGACGGGGCGGTCGACGTGGACGGGATGGACGTGGAAGTCCGCCGGTTTCACTTTCCGGGCGACCGGACGCGGGTCCGAGAACGAACGGCCGTGGCGTCGGCGGCGATGCTGCTCGCGTTCCTTCAGGGGCGGGTCGCCGGGCCGCTGCTTTGGGAGGTCGAGTTGGACGGCTCGCGCCCGGTCGAGCGCAGCGGCGACGCGCGACCCGGTTGAGGCGAGCGCCGGGCTCAGGGGGGCGGCGATCAGGTCTGAGCGGATCGGTCGGAAGGTGAAAGCGGCGAAGCTGCGCCGTCGGCGCCGTCTGAGGGCGACCGATCCACTTGTGTCGGCTGGCGAAGCGCTGGCGGATGCGTCGAGCGTTTCCGATCATTCACTCGCCCGCGGGAGGCGTTCCAATCAACACCGGGCAGCAGGAGGTCGGCCGTGGGAGCCGTCATCAACACCGAACAACTCAAGGCCGCGTTCAGTCGTATCGAGGAACTCGCTCAGGAGAACCGGAACGTGTCTCAGCAGATTAGCGAGGGCATCAAGGCCTTCGAGCGTCGGCTGCAGCGTCTGGAAGGCCGACTCGCCGCTCGCGTCTCCCAGAAGTCGAACGACGGCGTCATGACGCTCTCGTTCGAGCAGCAAGGCTCCCAGTGGCGGCTGCTGTACACCACGAAGTCCAACGCCGGTGTGTGCAACGGCGGCGAACTGCTGACCGCGGTGTCGGTCGACCGGCAGATGGCGGCGATCCGCATGCTCCCGCTGTTGCTCGAGGAGATGATCAAGGCTCACGAACGCCGGGGCGAAGAACTCGCTCCCGCGTTGGAGACGATCGCCGATCTCGGCATCATGGAAGTCGGCATGTACGCGGACGATTGAGCGGCATCGGCGGGCATGGGCGAGCGTCGGGGGCGCGTCAGCCGATCCACCGGACGCCTCCGGAGGGCGCCTTGGGCTCGGACCCGATCAGAACTGCTTACGCATCCGGGCCGAAGGAATGTTCAACTGCCCGCGATACTTCGCGATTGTGCGCCGGGCGATATCGATTCCCTTGGCCTTGAGCGCTTTCACGAGCGCTTCGTCGGACAGCGGCTTCCTCTTGTCCTCGGCGTCGACCACCTCTTGCAGGGCCGCTTTGATGGTGTCCCACGACACATCTTCGCCGGATTCGGTCTGCGTGCCGCCGGTGAAGAACTTCCGCAAGGGGTAGACGCCGCGCGGCGTCTGGATGTGCTTTCCGGCGACCGCGCGCGACACCGTCGCGACATGGACGCCGAGCTGCTCGGCCACTTGCGTCATCGGCAACGGTTTCATCGCCTGCGGACCCTGGTCGAAGAAGTCCCTCTGCGCCGCGACCACGGCGCGGATCACGCGAAGCAGCGTTTGCTGACGCTGCTCGACCGCGTCGATCAGCCACTGGGCGTTCGAGAGGTTGGTCTTGACGAAATCACGATCGGCCTTGGGCAGAGCGCGGTCTTTGACCATCCGTGCGTACTCGCGGTTGACGCGTAGGTTTGGAAGCCGGCCGTCGGTCAGGAAGGCTTCGTAGGTGTCGGTGTCGTCGTCGTATTCGACGATGGCGTCGGGAACGATGGCGGGCGGCACGTCGTCGACGAGCATCCGTCCGGGGCTGACGACGAGCCGGCGCATTTTCTCGGTCGCGGTGCGAATCGCCTCGACGGACAGACCCGATGCTTTCGCGACCTTCGGCACACGGTTATGGATGAGGTCGTCGAGATGGTTGGCGATCAGTTCGCGAGCGTCGTGCCATTCGTCGGCGGCGCCGGGCCCGCCCTGTTCGACGAGCGCGTCGATTTGCAGCAGCAGGCACTCTCGCGTGTCGCGTGCGCCGATGCCGGCGGGTTCGAGCACGTGCTGCACCTCGTCGAGGGCGCGTTCGAGCAGCACGTCGTCGAACGCGGGTTCGCCGGTCGGCTGCTTCGGTCCGGCCGCCGCAACCGCGGAGAGTTCGGTCCGCAGATACCCGTCGTCCTCGATGAAGCCGATGAGCAACGCCCCCGCCCGAAGCACGTCAGGCTCGGCGTCCACGAACGCCCATTGCTCGAGCAATTGGTCGACGAGCGATTCGGGGCGGCCTTCGGTGTTCGCCATCGCGTCGAGCTTGGCGTCGCGTTCGCCGTCCATCCGCGCGGATCGGCGACGCAAGCCGAAGTCGTCGTCCGTGCGATCGCGTGGCGAGGCCTCGTACTCGTTGACGAAATCCTCGCCGTACTGGGTCTCCATCGAATCAAGCCGCTCGAAGTCGTCCGCCGAGGAGCCGGTTTCGTCGATGTTCAGTTCCCGTTCGTTCTCTCGGTCGTCGCGTTCAGACTGCTCGCGCTGCTCGCGGAGGTCGTGCAAGTCGGCGGCGGGCTCGAACGTCTCCAAGGTGACGTTCGACTCGAGCTCTTGGTCGATCCGCTCTTCGAGCTGCTGGACCGACATCTGCAGGATCTCCATGGATTGGATCATCCTGGGCGCCAGCTTCATCGACTGGCTCATCTTCATCTGTTGCGAGGTGTCGAAACGCATGGCGCACCAGTTCGGGTCGGAGGAACCGGCCGGGTCGGCGGTCGGCGGGGTCGTGGCGGCGTTCGGGAAACGATCGGATCCCGCCGCGGCGGGGTCCGTCCCGAACCCGCCCGCCGGAGAACGCCCAAGGGTAGGTGACGCTTTCGCCGCGGCACAGGGATTGCACCCCCCGGCGGTTTCCGGCTCGCCCGCAGTCCGCGACATCGGCTGGTCCGGGCGCCGCCGGCGACTCCGTGTCCGCGTCTCCTCAGGCGGATTCGCCGAGCAGCGCCGCCCGCAGCTTCGGATCCGTCGTGCGGTCGTCTTGCGAAAGCAGCGCCGCGAGCTCCAGCAAGCGGCTCAACGCCGCGTCGCCCTCGAAGGGGAGGAGATGGTCGAACTCGCCCCGAGCTTGGACCTCGATCGCGAGCGGCGTGTCGTCTTCCGCCCGACGCACGGCGCCCGACTCGAGGTCTACTTTGTACGGCCGGCGACGCCCCAGCACGACGAGCGTGTCGGCGACCAGCGAGCACGCGTCGCCGAAGGGGACCATCGGCAGGAGCTGCGTCAGCACCCGCCGGCGTTCTTCGACGGATATGGACGAGGCGCCGCCCCGACGCCAATCGTAGGTCGATCCACCGCGGTCGCGCCACCACGGATCGTCGCCTTCGGAGCTCACGCCCACCAGCAGGTCCACATCGCGCATCGTCTCGCTGAAGACGATCGCCGGGACCTCGTCGATCGGAATCGGCTGATTCCTCGGTTCGTCCACGTGGTGCGCCCCGTACCCCCCTTCCACGCCATACGCCTCTTTCAAATCGGCGTCGATCGGATAGAAGCGGACATGGTCCGTTGTGAGATGGCGGAACGCTCCGCTGACGTGTGCGTCGCCGGTCAGGTCTTCGATGCCGAAGACCCACAGCTCGGCCCGCAGGCTGAAGTCCGGGAACTCTCGCATGGGCGGCGTGCCGCCGGAGTCGTAGACGAGGTGTGGCCAGAACCGCCAGCCGAGCTTCTCGCACAGGGCGTTGAACTGCAATTGCCGCACCGCCTTGCCGCCGAACCGCGCGGAGTACGTCGCCGTGCGACGCTCTTCCTCGGTGGGCAGGTACGTCTCGCGATGCGCTTGCTTGAACGGCTGCCTGATCCTGTTGCGGACGACGAATTCGCGCCAGGCGTCAGCGTCGTCTCGCAGCACGCCGGCCCCGGCGTTCGCCGCCGCGCTCGCCCCGTCGAGCGGGCGCCAGAGCGAAACGGTCGTCGCGCTCTCGTCGAAAGTGAGCGGCGAACGGTCGGAGCGCACGAGCCGGCCCGTCCCGTGCGGCGGCCCCGTCGGGTCGTCGGCGAGCCACGCCCCGGATCGCCGCGTGCGCCCGTCGTCGAAGGTCCAGATCAGCCGGCGGGCGAGTACGCCCATCAGGGGCTGGTCGAGGTATCGCTCCCGCCACGCGGCGAAGGACCAGACGCGTCGCGAGGCCATCAACCGGTCCAATCGGTCGCGCCGCGGCGGCAGCGCCTTGCGGGCGTCGGAAACCGTCGCCTTCAACTCCTTGACGTCGTCCGCGTGATCGCGCTTGGCGCCCGCGGGCGCCGACTTCACACGCTTCCCCCGGGCGCCGTACCACTCGACCGACACGTTCGTCGCCGAGGCCCCGCGTTCGCCGATGAGCATCACCGCGCGGCAGTCGCCGAGCGCAACGTCCAGCCGGCCGACGCTCCGCATGCCGTAGCCCGGCGCCGCCAATTCTTCGACGTCTTCGCGCGGCAGGCCCTCGCGCGCCGCCGCGGCGTCCAGTCCGCGTTCGACCAATTTCAGAACCGACTGGTTCGTCAATCGCTGGTTCAACGTCGAGAGATGGACGCAGCTCTCAAAGCCCGGCGTCGCCGCGATCGCGTTCACCGCCGCGTTCGCGACCTTCGCCCCCCGAGGGCCCACCCCCGGCGCCTTCTTGCACATCGCCAAAGCAACGCCCGTCAGCGGCTTGAGCAGCCGCGGGTCCTTCGCCTCGCCCGCCGCCCAGCACATCCCGCGGAGGACGTCCTTGCTCACGAGGTCGAGGACCAACGGGTGCGTCACGTCGTTCGTCTCGCGAGCGTGCGAACGGCCCTTCGCGGCCAGCGCGAAGCACCCGACGACACGGTCGAAGAACGCCTCGCGTCCGACCGTTTCGATCACGCGCGTCAGGCCGGCCTTCCACGCTCGGCTGGGCTTGCTCTTCGCCGAGTCCTCGAGACAGAGGCGCATGAACAAGAGCCACGCTCGGGCGACGTCGGCCGATGCTCCGCGCATCGTTTCGACCAGCGCCGCCGCCCAGGGCTCGCCCACGTCCAGCGGTGGTCGACGCTCGTCGGTGATCGCCATCCGGAGGCGGACTTGCTCGCGTTCGAGGAAGGAACCATGACGCGCTCGAAACGCCTCGACCGTCTCGCTGATGGCCGCGGCCACGTCGGGTTGACGGGCCGCGTCCGGCGAAGACTCTGCCGCGTCCGCCAACGCCACGGTCATCGGTCGCGACTCCAGCGCGGCGGCCAGCGTCGTTCTCACCGCCCGGGCCAAACGCTGCAACAACTCCGGCGTCGCCTCGACGCCCGACGTGAGCGTGTGGAGGACGAGTTCGTGCTCCGGCGTGAGGCGCGAGGGAAACCCGACGCTCCCGAACGAGCGGGCGGCATCTAATACGCTCGGCGCCTTGCTCACGAACAAATCGACAAGGAGCTCCAGCGTCGCGATCCGCAACGCGACGGGCGTCGCCTGGAGGTCCGCCAGCACGTCCACGTCCAGCACGGGGCGGGGGTAATCGCCCTCGAACCGCACCATCGACACCAACTCGTCCAATAACGCCGCGGGCGTCCCGGCGTTCTCGAAGCGTCCCATGGCTCTCTCCTGCGAAGGCGCCCCGTGTTTGCGGGGCGACGGACCCCGAGCATACCGCCGGCCCGTTGCGCTGGCTGCGCGGTAGGTCGACCACGGCGCCTCCGCACAGACCACCTATCATCGCGGGCGAGCCTTCCGCCGGGCCGGAACTGCTCGGCCGTCCATCCGGAGCGATCGCCATGACGAACGCCGATACGACCACAACCCGTCGAGCCGACTCGACCCCCTCACGCGGGGCCGGTCGCGCCTGGAATCTCGCCGCCGCTGTGCTGGCGGTCGCCTTGTCGGCAGCGCTCGGGCTCGCGGCGTACGCGAAGTTCACGCACCCGAACAAAGCGAAGCGGATGTTCGAGTCGGCCGACGGCGCCGACTATGTGCTGCAGGACCCGATCGTTGCGGCCGTCGAGGTCGTCGTCATCCTCGCGCTGTTGCTCGGACATCGACTCAAAATCGCTTGGGTGGGCGTGACGCTCATGTTCGGTGGCTTTGCGGGCTACGCGTTGTTCTACCTGCTGCGGGGCGAGCCCTGCGGCTGCTTCGGCGAACTGTTCACGCCGCCGATCTGGATGACGTTCGTGATCGATGTCGTCGCCGTAGCGGCCGGACTCGGCATGCTCGCCTGGCGGGGCGTTTCGCTCGGAAAGCTCGCCGGGCTCCTGGTGGGCGCGGTCGCGCTCGGCGGCGTCGGCTTCGCCTTCGCCGACACGACGGCCCCGCTTACCGCCGAGGAAGAGCAACGCGACGCCGAGCGCGCCGCCCGCGACCGCCAAGACCGACTCGACGACCGATCGCCCGATCAGAATCGCGCAGTGGACGGAAACGAGGAGCAAGCCCCGAACGCCGATGCGGACAATGGCGGCGAATCGACGGCACCGACCGACGGTTCCGCCGAGCCGGCGCCTGACGGCGACGACGAACTGCCCGGCCGCGCCGACGGCTTCACCGCGCCCGAACGATTGCTCCGATCTACGCTGATGAGCGATATTCGCGCCGCCACGATCGGCCCGGACGCCCCGGCGTACTACGTCTTCATCCACGACCCCGACTGCCCGACCTGCGCGGAGAAGATGATCTTCGTCGAGCAGTACGCCATGACCTATCTAGCGGATGATCCGGTGCTGCGGGTCGCCGACTTCGAGAAACTCGATATCGAGCGGGCCACGCGCGGCGGCGACGATCCCGCGATCGGCTTCTCGGCCTGGACCGGTTCGCCCGTCGTGTTCGTCGTGCGGCAGGGACGCGTCACGAACGTTTACGAGAACGACGCGGCTCCGACACCGGAAGAGGTCCGCGGCGATCTCGATTTCGGCATGCTCGAGCCGAACTTCCCGGAAGACTGAAGCGCAGCGACCACCGACGCGCGATCCGACCACGCGTCACGGCTCGGCCGAGATGAGCACGTATCCCGCGTACCGCTGGGCGCCGCCCGCCGGGTTCGGCAACGGCAACACCGTGCTCAGTTCGATCCGCGCGTCGCGCAAGGCCGACGGCCCGTCCAATTCCAGGCGCTCGGCAAGCTCGACGTACGCGCGATCCACGGCGTCGCGACGCGTCGACGCCAACCCGTCGCCGATCGTTTCGACGCTGAGCAGCACCCGGCCGCCCTGTCGCCGTAGCCCGTCGAACCACCACGCCGGGCGACCGTCGCGTCGCACGCCCGCCTCTTCGGGCGGCTTCGGGGCGGGTGGAACGCGTTCGAACTCCGCACGCTCGCGCTCGTCGGCGGTCGGTTCGTTGAAGATGTTCAGCGCGTCGCGTTCCTCCGGCTCGGCGCCCGCCGGGCCCGTCCGCGCCAGATTCATATCCAACGGCGGCGGCTCCGGCACGTCGAGCGAACGGATGAACGCGGTCAACGCCGCCACCTCCCGCGGCGAGAGGTGCTCCTTGTACGAATGCATGTGCTCCGGATAGCCGGGCCGCACATACGCCTGCGGCGTATATAGCGAGCTCTGGATGTATCCCGCGTCCACCAGCATCCGTCCGCCGTCAGCTCGCCGGCGACCGTCGCTCCAGATTCCGGCAAAACCCGGGCCGATTCTCGACTCGGGACCGGCCGTGTGACATTGGACGCAGCCGTAGGCCCGGAACGTGCGGAACCCCTGCTCGATCAGCGCTTGCTCATCCGGTGCGTTCAGCGCCAACATCAACCGCGCCAACGACGCATCCGCCAAGAGCAGTTGCCGCTCACGCTCCGCGGCTGTGAGCGTTTCGTCGGCACCGATCTCCGCACCGGCTCGGACCGTGTCACCCCCGCCCATCGCGCCGGTTGCGGGACCGCGGGCTTCGCCGTCGCCCGCGACCGCCGCGTCTTGATCGCCGTTGCCCGCGCAACCGGCGAGGCTCGCGACCGCGAAGCCCGCGCCTGCGCACCCGAGACCGACGCCGAGGAGCCAAGCCGAACCTGCCCGTCGCCGAGGGATCGGACCGCGTTTGCGTGAACTTGTTGTCGCCGCGACGGATGCATCGCGCCCGCCGCCTCCCCCGCATTCACCGCCCGCGTGATCTCGTTTCGTCGCTCGCATCGCATCACCTCTCGCTCGACGCCCACGCCGCGGCTCTTGGAGAATTCGTGAATCGGCGACCGTTCGCAGCGTGCGTCTTATCCGACGAAACGCCGCGCCGGGTCACGCCCGGCCGCGGTCGCTGCCGCTCACGTGAGCGCTTTCGCCACGCGACTTCCCGTCGGCTTCTTTCCCGGGGCCGTGCAGCAAAGCGTTCGCCACCCCCTCGCCCTCCGCGAAAATCGCCTGCTGCCCCTTCACGTCGCGCACGCGGCTGGTCAGTTCTTCGAGTTGCGCCATGATGTCGCCCACGTTTTTGAACGAGTAATACTCGCTGGCGAAGCGTACGTAGGCGATGTCGTCTACCGCCTTGAGACGCTCGGCCACCAGCTCGCCGATCTCCCGCGAGTGCACCTCGCGGTCGAACGAGCGGTGCACCACGTCCTCGATCTCGTCGACGATGCGTACCTTCACTTCTTCCGGCACGGGCCGCTTGCCGCAGGCGAGCCGAACGCCCTTAAGCACGTTCTCTCGGCTGAAGGGCACGCGCGAGCCGTCGCGCTTGATGACCATGAGGCGGGCGGTTTCCTCGACGCGTTCGTAGGTGGTGAAGCGCTTGCCGCAGCCCTCGCACTGCCGCCGGCGACGGATGACCCGGCCGCCCTCGGAGGCGCGGCTGTCGATCACCTTGTCCTCGTTCGCGTTGCAGTAGGGGCAGATCATGACCCGGACACTATACCTTGGGGTGTCTGGCGACGGCGCCCCAGAAAGGTGTCGGCGGGCCCACCGGCGCCGGGAAGTGGCGGCAATTCGCGAGCTTGGCTTTGCCGGCCCGGCATTCGCCCGATATATTTCCGGTATGTGTGCGGGCCGATGCCCGCGCTGAGGACCCGCTTTCGGAGCACGCCCCTGAACTCGACGCGAATCTGCGTGAGCGAACCGACCCCGTCGCTGTCTTTGTGCAGCGCGGCGTGGGCGGTATGGGCGTTCCGCTCGTCGTCATGAGCGGGTCATTCGTCTCGTATCCAAGCGTCGACGCTGCCGACCGCTCGCCGCGGTCGTGATCGGCTTCCTCCGTCCGGTCTCATCGTGAGATCGGTCGGCCGCCCGGACGGCGCGCTTCCCGAAGGAGTTGACCCATTTCCAGACGTTTCTACAAAGTCGCCGGCCCGGCCAAGAAGACCCGCGTCAATCACGAGATCCGCCTCTCGCCGATCCGCCTCGTCAACGAGAAGAACGAGCAGGTCGGCGTCGTCGAGACCCGTGACGCCCAGCGCATGGCCGAAGAAGCCGGTCTCGACCTCGTCGAGATACAACCCGACGTCCGCCCGCCGCTCTGCAAGATCATGGACTACGGCAAGTACAAGTACGAGCAGTCCAAGAAGAAGGGCGGCGGCAGCAAGGCGCCGGAGATGAAAGAGGTCCGCCTCGGTCGGTCGGCCAAGATCGACGAGCACGACGTGGAGATCCGCGCGAAGCAGGCCCGCAAGTTCATCATGCAGGGCCACAAGGTGATGTTCGTACAGCGCTTCCGGGGCCGTGAGATGGCGTTCCAAGACATCGGGCTTGAGCGTCTCAAGGAGATCGCCGAGGGCCTGAGCGATATCGCCAAGGTCGAGACGCCGCCCCGCCAGCAGGGGCGTCAGATGTCGATGATCATGTCGCCGGATCGGCCGAAGGTCGAAGCCATCAAGCGTCGCGAGGAAGCCGACCGCAAGAAAGCCGAGGCCGACAAGGGCGGCGGCGACGCCGACGCGGCTCAGCAGAACGCGGCCGACGAGGCCGCCGAGGTCGAAGAGACGTCGAACGCCTGATCGACCTGCACAGCCCGGCTGACCGCGATCCCGGGTCGCCACGCCGACGAGCATGAGCACGAGTCCGTCAAACGAATCCCGCCCCGCGGGGTTCGTCGTTTCTTGCGCACCACAGGCAAGAGCCGGCTCCACCGAGTTTCGTCGGACCCGCCGAACGCCCCCGAACGAGGTGCGGACCGCCCGGGTCGGGGCTCATGTCGGCGAGCGAGTTGGATCGCGGCGCTCATATTGAAGCGTTCACCCGATACCGCCTCGCTGCACGTTCGTGCACACTTCTGGGGTTGCGCCGCCCAGCGTGCGGGCAACATTTCGCAATCGTCGGCGTTCGGCCCGGGTCGTCCCTCATAGTCGTGCAACCTCGCACCGTCGTTTCCCAAAAACGACAGTCGAGCCGACGACGCGAAACCAACCGCCGCGGCTTGTCGATAACCCCCTCAGGAAGAGTCGAGAACGTGCCACGCATCGCCCTCATCGCCGATATCCACGCCAATCTGGAAGCCTTCCAGGCGGTGCTGTCCGATATCGCCGAGGACCGCGTCGACCGGATCCTGTGCCTCGGGGACATCGTGGGCTACGGGCCCGATCCTGCGGCCTGCGTCGACCTCGCCTTCACCGCGTGCGACCGCATCGTTCTGGGCAACCACGACGAGGCGGTCGTCCGCGAGGAGTTCCGCTTCTCGTTCAACGAGCGAGCTCGGGCGTCGCTCGACTTCACGGCAGACGCTCTTTCCGCCGAGCACAAGCACCTGTTGGCCACGCTTCCGGACCGGGCTCGCGTCGACGGCGTCTCGCTCGCGCACGCGTCTTTCGGTGCGAAACAGTATGAGTACCTGTACAACGACGAAGCGGCCGAGCGGAGCATCCGTGGCCTTCGCACCCGTATCGGCGCCGTCGGGCACACCCATCTCCCCAGCGTCGTTTCCGGTCGCCAGGGGCTCGCGGGCGTCATCGACGACCTCCGCCACGCGCCGCTTGCGCCGAACGTCGTGACGCCGCTCGCTCGCGACGCCGTGTCGATCGTCAACCCGGGCAGCGTCGGTCAACCACGCGACCGTAATCCTGACGCCTCGTATGCGGTGCTCGACACCGACGCGCTCTCGGTCCAACTCCGTCGCGTGGCGTACGACGTAGCGAACACGCAGCGGAAGATCGCCAAGCTCGGGCTGCCGGCGATGCTCGCCGAACGCCTGCTCGTCGGCGCCTGAGTCGAAGCGGCCGCCCGCAGCGCCGTCGGTGTAAGCGACTTCGTCGGAACGCCCGCCACGCGGATTCTCGGACGGTCCGGCCTCACGAGATGGCGACGCTGCTGATCGTCCTTCCTACCGATCCAGCAACCCCGGTCCCCGCAACTGAGCGGTACACGGGAGGGCTTTTGGCGAGCGTTGGGCCGGATTCCGAGCGATCGACATCGCCGACTCGGACGGCATCTACCCAATGCCCCGTAGTCGTTCGGCGGTACGGTCGGGCCCTATTTCGCATCGCCGGCCTTCACACCGCTCCGTGCCGGGCGTAGTGTGCGTCTGTGGAACCACGCCGCGCACCGCGGGCGGCGATGTTCGTGTTCACCAAGGTCCACATCGCCGCGGTGAAGAAGGGAACGACAAATGATCCGTGAACTGAGCTTCTTGAAATTGGTTCTCGCGCTGACTGCCGCCGTCTCGCTGCTGGCGATCGTCGGTTGCGAAGGCGACGAGATGGATGACGACGGTATCGAAGACGCCGCCGAGCAGGTGGAAGACAACGTCGAAGACGCCGCTGAAGAGGCCGAAGAAGGCATGGAAGACATGGGCGAAGACATCGAAGACGGTGTCGACGAAATGGACAACTAATCGATGAGCGATAGCGGATGCCGGAGGGCGTTGTCGTCCTGCATCGTCCGCTCTTGCCACCGCCCGTCGATCGCCCGCGGTCGCTGCTCGTCGTAAAACGAGCCGGCCGCTTTTTTATGCGCGGGACTGCGCTTGCGAGTTTGGGCGGATCGTCGGGATGTGCCGTCGCGTCACACGCCGCTCGTCGCGCCCGCGCTCGACCCGCGAATCGCAGCGTTCGCGCGCCGTCTTCCTCATTACGGCGGGGCGCGATGTCTCAGCACGGTCGGCTGCGTTCTTCTGAGCCGTGAGGCGCCTTTTTTTGATGACCCTCTGATTCGGGCGCCGGAGCCTTGTCACGAGTGGCGGTCTCGTCGTTCTCGTCTATCGCTGTCAGATGGTCGCCGTTTGAGCTGGGCTCGTCGGCTGAGTCGGGGTTCACGCTTTCGCCGTCGTGCGGAATTTGCGGCGCTTTCCACATACGGATGACGATCACACCGACCCCGAGCAGCAGGAACGCGTCCGCCACGTTCGAGACGTAGGGCCAGACCTCTCGCGAGCCGAACGGTGACCAGCCGAAGGGATACGTCACGTTCGGCAGCGGGTGTAGGAAATCGCGGACGCAGGCGTAGACGATTCGGTCGTAGAGGTTGCCGAGGCCGCCGGCGACGATGAGCCCGAGCGCAGTGTGCGTCAGCCATTCGTCTTTCCGCGTCCACGCTGCGAAGAGGTAGAGGCAGAATCCGAAGGCGACGAAGGTGAAACCGACGAACAGCCACCGCTTGCCGTGCCCGGAGCCGAACACCGCGCCCGCGTTCAGCACGAGTTTGAACTCGAGCACGTACGGGATCACGACCGAGGGCTCGTGCGGCGGCAGGATCGGTTCGTACACGGCGGGCGGGTCGCCGCGGAGCATCAATTGGTCGATCCGCTGAAGGTGGTTGAGCGGGACGCCCGCATCGATTTTGGTTTGTACGACCACTGGGTCGATCTCGACCGGCCGTTCTCCGAGCGTCTCGAAGGCCCAGTATTTCGTGCCGAGGTCTATCGCGAGCGCCGTGAGGACGACGATCGTCAACGTCAACCAAGCGCGACGCGATCGCCACGCCGGCGTCGGCAGCGACGCGGCGGGTCGTGCGGCGGCAGCGACCCCCTTCTCGTCCGCTTTCGAGTATCCAGCAGACGGCGGCTTCGTCGCACTCGCTTCCGCCGTCCGGTCACGCGATGCGGAGCCTTCGCTTGCTCGAGTCGGTCGGCTCACACGTCGTATCCGCGTCGCTCGAGGTCGCGGGCGCCTTCGATCGAATAGCGGGCCCACGGCGTGTGTTCGAGACGCTCTTCCGAGATCGGTTTGCCGAGGTGCTCGCAGATGCCGAAAGTTCGCTTCTCGATTCGATCGAGCGCGTCGTCGATCTCTTTGATGAATCGCCGCTGCCCCGCCGCGAGGTCGAGATTCAGCGACTGGTCGTACGTGTCCGAGCCGGCGTCGGCCATGTGCTGCGGGGTGTGCGACAGCGAGCCGGACTCGCCCCGACGCAGCGCCTCATTCTCCATGTTCTCGACGTCGCCGAAGATCTCCGCACGCTTGGCGAGCAGGAGTTCGCGGAACCTGTCGAGCTGCCGCTTGTTGAACGGCGATTTCGTGAGACGCTCGTATTCCTGCTCGGCCTGCGCCTCGGCGGCGGCTCGCTTGATGCCCTGCAAGCCCGCCGACTTGAGCAACGCGGCCGCGGCGGATTTCGAGGACTTGCGGTCGGAGGCGAACGCTCCGCGGAAGCGGTCGGGACCCACCGACGACGCGACGGCCCCGTTCGTCGACTGCCGGGAGGAAGCGGCGCCGGCATCACCGCCCCCGCCCGCGGCTCGCGACTTCTTCCCCGCGCTCGCTTTGTCGGTCGACGATTTCTTCACCGTCGCCGGCTTCTTCCCGCTCGCGGATTTCGCCTGTGAAGTCTTCTTCCGGGTGGTCGGCTTCCGGGTCGAGCTCTTCTTGGCCGTGGTCGCCTTCTTCTTGGAAGTCGCCTTGCTGCGGCTGACGCGCTTCTTGACGGTCGTGGCCTTCTTCTTCGTCGTAGATTTCTTCGAGACGGCCGATTTCTTCGTCCCAGCGGCTTTCTTGCGGGTGGACGCCTTTTGCGCGGCGGCCTTCTTCGCTGCGGGGGCCTTCTTCTTGCTCGTCTTCTTCTTCGACGCGGCCTTCTTCGCGGGAGCCTTCTTCGACCTCGTGGACGAGCGCGTCGACGTCCCGCCGGCTCTCGCGGCTTTGGCCTTTTTCTTCTGGGTCGTCCGCTTGGCCGACGATGTCTTCTTCTTGGTCGACGCGCCTTTCCCCGAGCCGGCGCGTGAAGAGGTCCGTTTGGCCACGATGTGCTCCGCTCTCCCCGCCGGCGGGCGTGCAAACGCCGCTCCGTCAATCACTTGCGACGTCCGAATCCGGCGAGAATCGGAAGAAGATAACGAGGTTACCGGCCAAAAGCAAGGTTTTTCCCGGGCTCGTGGGCCCGCGAGACGCTTCGTCGGCGGGATCGGGCCGCGAAAGCCGTCCACCCGCGGAATCGCCGCGACGGAACCAACCGCCCGCCGACAGGCACCGACCGCCGTCGACAAGACTGATCGCGATCGATGCCAAGCGGTTCAGGTTTTCACGGAAAGGCGTTGCGACCGGCGGCCGGCGGAGGCGCCGGCGCGTCGTCGATCACGCCTCGACGGGCGTTTCGTGATACTGCCCAAGCCGCCTGAACCGCTCGTATCGCTTCGCAGGAAGCGCCGCCGGCTTGACGCGTTTCAACTCCGCGAGTTGTCCGGTCACCCACTTCTCGATGTTCGAGGCGGCTTTTTCGGGCTCGCGGTGCGCGCCGCCGATCGGCTCGCGGATCACATGGTCGATCACGCCGAACTTTTTGTTCTCACGCGCGGTCAGCCGCAACGCCTCGGCCGCCGCGTTGTTCGTCGTCGGGTTCGCTTCTTTCCAGAGGATCGCGGCGCAGCCTTCGGGGCTGATCACCGAGTAGTACGCGTGCTCGAGCATCCCGACGCGATCGGCCACCGCGATCCCGAGCGCCCCGCCGGAGCCGCCCTCGCCGATGACGACCGACACGATCGGCGTCTTCAGCCGCGACATCTCCCGAAGATTCACCGCGATCGCCTCGCTTTGCCCGCGTTCCTCCGCCCCGAGTCCCGGGTACGCGCCCGGCGTGTCCACGAATGTCACGATCGGCACGCCGAACTTCTCGGCCATCTTCATTTTGAGAAGCGCCTTGCGGTAGCCCTCGGGGTGCGCGCAGCCGAAGTGACAGCGGATTTTCTCGTTGGTATCGCGGCCCTTCTGATGGCCCACCAACATGACTTTGTGCGAGCCGATGCGGCCGAAGCCGGTCACGATCGCGGGATCGTCCCCGTACCGGCGGTCGCCGTGCAACTCGCCGAAGTCTTTCACGATCAGTCGCAGGTAGTCGCGGAACTGCGGCCGCTCCGGGTGTCGCGCCACACGAACCGTGTCCCACGGCGACAGCCCCGTATACAGCTTCTTGAGCAGGTCACGCCGGCTCTTGCGCAGCGTCGCGACCTCCTTTGAGAGGTTCTGCGCCGCCGTCCGCGTGGCGTCCGAATCGCCGCCAAGCGACGTCGCGTTCTCGATCGCTTCGATCTGCGCGTCGATCTGCTCCAGCGGCTTCTCGAACTCCAGCGTATACGTCAGCGCCATGCCGCCTCCAGAACCCGCCCCCCGATGATCATCAAGACAGCCCCGCCCGAGGCGTTAGTCTACGGCTGCCGTCGATTGCCCATCCAACCATCTCGGGCTGCCGCCCGCAAGGCCGCGAGGCGTCCCGGCGGCGGGCGCTCGCCCGGCCGGTTGAGGCGCCCCCAAGGCTCCCAGAATCCGCTGGTCCCCAGCGTCGCCGCTTGTTCGCAGCGTCCGCGATGGAGGCCGGCACGAGAGGACGACTTCTATGAACGAGCCCTCCCTTGGCGTCGACTCCGCATCGCCCGACCACTCCGGCGGCGGTGCGCCGCTCGGCGCGATCGGGGCCGGGAACATGGGCGCCGCCATCATCCGCGGCTCGATCCAGCCGCCGCGCCGACCGCCCGGCGAACCCGGCGACGACCGCGGCCCGGCTGGGGCACGCGTCCGCCTGCCAGCCGAGTGGGTCGCCGCCGATCCCGATTCCGACAAACGCGACGCCCTCGCGGCGCTCGGCGTGCCTGCCGTCGCGACCATCGCCGAACTCAACGAGCGGCTCGCCGACGACGCCCTGGTGCTCCTTGCCGTAAAGCCCCAGATGTTGCCCGATCTCGCCGCCGACCTTGCCAGATTGCTCGTCGGCACGCGGCGGTCCGTGCTCTCCATCCTGGCCGGCTCCACCGTCGCGGGAATCGAGCGCGTTGTTTGCCAAGCCGCCGCCGCGGGAGCCGACCTCACCGATTGGACCGGTGGCGTCCTCCGCTCCATGCCCAACACGCCCGCCGCCGTCGGCCGCGGCGTTTCCGCCCTCGCTACGCCCGCCCCCACGCCCGGCGGCCGGTCGCCGAGCCCCGAACAAGCCGACGCCGCTCGCGATCTCTTCCGCTCGCTCGGCTCGCTGCACGAACTCGACGAGGGGCTCATCGACGCGTTTACGGCGATCGCCGGGTCGGGCCCGGCGTACGTCTTCCGCTTCGCCGAAGCGATGACCGAGGCTGGAAAGTCGCTCGGCCTGCCCGCCGACGAAGCGACGGACATCGCCGTCGGCACCGTCGTCGGCGCCGCAGCGTTGCTCGAATGCGACGCCGCCGACAGACAGGGCTCGGCCGATCCGGCGGCGCTGCGACACGCAGTCACCAGCAAAGGCGGAACGACGGCCGCCGCTCTTGCCGTGCTCGAAGAAGCGGGCCTCGGCGATATCGTCAACCGCGCCGCCGCTGCGGCACGCGATAGGGGACGGGAGTTGGCCGAGGGCTGAGTCGCTTGTTTCGTCCGGCGGGGATAGCGGTCTTTCTCATTGTGGATGACGAGCAATGATGCGTTACTAACGCGCCCGCATCACCGCCCACCATTGCGCTTGCGGACTACCTTCTTCACGACTTTGCGCTTCTTCGCGGTGCTCGTCGCGGCGCCGCCGGCTTCGGAGCCGTCGTCTTCGTCCTCTTCGCCGAACAGGTTGACCGGACGCCCGCCGTCGCGGCTCGGCTTCCCCTCGGCGTCGGACGAGGCGTGGCCGCGCTCCGCTTCATCTGCGACCGCTTCCAGGTCGATGTCCGCGCCCTTGGCGACCATGCCGCGTGCGTGCTGCCCGGCACCGGCGCCGTCCGCGTCGCCACCGTCGCGGCGGATAAACACCGAGTCGTCTTTCGCCAGCCGATCGTCGCCGCTCTTCACGAACCGGCCCTCTTCGTCGAGGCGCGCGTCGAACTCGGCCGTCTTGCTTTGGGCGGTCTCCATCAGCCGGTCGTACAGCTCTTGCTGGTCGACGCCGGTGATGTGGTGGCAGGCTTTGCTGATTTCGCCGATGTATCGCAGAAACACGCCGCGGCGTTCGCCCTGCCGCTTCATTTTCTGGCGTCGACGCAGATACGTCCCCAGCTTGCGGCCGCACTCCTGCAAGGCGAGCTTCATCTCTTTGCGGATCTCGTCGTAGTCCGCGATCGCTTCCTTGCTCTCGCTCGTGAACGGCACCCAGACCGACGCCATGTGAATCATGACGATCATGGGCCCCACCGGCAGCCCGCCCCGCGGCTGCTGCAGGTTGTAGCCGCGCCAGTTCGTGTCGATCACCGCCTTGAACGAGCAGCACGCGGACTGCTGATATTGCAGCGGCACGCGGTTCGCGAAGCGATAGACCTTCGCGGCTTCGTCGCCCGGAAGGTCGCCGCCGAACGCGATCCCGGCTTCGATGACGAAGGGCCTGCCCCGATAGACGGCGGGCGGGCGGCTCGACGCCGTGATGAAGTCCGGGGTGAGGCCTTGCTGAAGCCCCTTCAACATGGTCCGCACGCCGATCGGCGACAAACAGTTGGTCGGCGGCCCCATGACCTTCGTCGATTGTAAGCCGGCGTAGAGCTTTTCAGCCTCCGCGTGTCCGACGTTCTTGACCCACGACCGCGTGGTCAGGCCCGCGCCGGACGCGACCTGCTGCGCCACCTTCGGCCCGACGCGGCAGAATTCGTCTTTGAAAAAGCCGCCGAGTTGCGTCGCGCCGGTGCGTTCGAGCATGGAAATGAGCGTGCCGAGTTCGATGCCGTGGGGGTGCGGCTTGATCTCCTCCGGCTGATCCGGAAGCTCCTCGATCGTGCGCTCGTACACCGTGTACTCCCCCTCGGGCAGCGCGGAAGTGGGGGGGGTGCGCAGCGTCAGCGTCGCGTGCGGGTTCGCGATCGCGGTCAACTGGACGTACTCGTCCACGCTGCGCGCGCCTTTCAGGTACTTGCCCTGGAGCTCGATCTCCACCCGCGTCCCCGTCCCCGTGCTGTTGACCGATTTGTCGAAGTAGACGTTGTCCTCGGGGTATTCTTTGTCGTGGACGACGTCGGCGCGGTTCTTCGAGGTGTCCATTTTCAGGATGACCTCGGAAGCGGGCTTGCGCGTCGACGTCTTCGAGATAATGCGGACGGGTTTGCCCGTGGTGATGAGGCCGTACATGCCGGCGGCGGAGATGCCGATGCCCTGCTGACCCCGCGACATTTTGAGGCGGTGGAACTTCGAGCCGTACAGCAGCCGCCCGAAGATGTTCTCGATCTGTTTGCGGACGATGCCGGGCCCGTTGTCCTGCACGATGACCATGTAGCGGTCGTCGGGCCAGTCCTTCTCCTGCCGAATCTCCACGTCGATCCGCGGCAGAATGTCCGCCTCCTCGCAGGCGTCCAACGAGTTGTCCACCGCTTCCTTCACCGCCGTCAGCAGCGCCTTGCGCGGGTTGTCGAACCCCAGCAGGTGACGGTTCTTCGCGAAGAACTCGGAGACGGAGATGTCGCGCTGGCCTTTGGCCATCGATTCGGCGTCGGCTCGGCGCTTCGTTGACGTTCTCTTGGCCATCCGTGGCGACCTCGTAGCTTGCATGCAAAGAACCCCTCGCCCGACCGTGACGACCCCGCCCCCTCCCAACCGTGACGACCCCGCTCCCTCCCAACCGTGACGACCCCGCCCCACCGACGACCTCCGCCCCAGCCCGCTGACCACTCCCCCCTGACAACCCCCTGATCCCGCTGTCTCCCCTTGATCGCGCGAGTGTAGCAAAGCGGTTCGACGCCGCTGCCCGGGTCTGTACCATCGGCCGCATGTGCTCGCAGGACAGTCTCACCGACACCGATGCCGGCACCAGTAGGTCCGACGCCAAAGAGCCCGCCGCGGATGCGGTCGACCGCCCGACCGTCGCGGTGGTCTGCCCGGGCTGCCGCTACGACGTCGCGGGACTTGACGACAAGCCGTGCCCCGAGTGCGGCGAGATGTCGTCGCGCGGCGACCGGGAGCTCGCCGCTCGCCGCGCGCTGTTCCCGACGCTCGGTATCTTCAAGGCCATCGGCGCCTACGTTCTCGCGCTTGGCGCCACCTTGTTCCTCTCGCCGCTCACGCTGATTTTCGCGTGTTTCACTATCGCTTTCGTCGTGTTCAGCGCCGCCGCGAACAAGCCGGGGTCGCGATATCACTTCTATGAAGCGATGCGTGGATTGTGGCGCATCCCGATCGCGACGCTCTTCGGCGCGGCGGTCGCCTGGCCGGTCTCGTATCTCCCTCCCATCGAGCGATGGTGGCTGCATCCCGCATCAGGCTTCGCCTTGATTTTCGTCGTCAGCGGCGCCATCGCGGGCGGGTTCTGGATGGCGCTCGGCCGGACGTGGTTCGCCGGGTGGAACGCGCGTGTGGCGAAGGTCGGCGCGATCCGACCCCGCGCCAGTTCCTGGTGCGAGATCTTCGCGGTGCTGCTCATGTTCCTCCATGCGCTCGTCGGCTTCGGGGCGTGGCTGGTGCTCGCCTTGAGCTCGTGACTCGGACGGACCCGTCACCGGCGCCGCTGCTTCGCGGCTCAGCTTCACGAAGACCTAACGCCGCGAGCGGAAGGCGCCGCCCGATTACGACGTACGCTCTTCATGACGGCGCGATTTTCGCTGCGAGTCGCGTTTCGTTGCAGCGCCTTTGTGGCGGAGGCCATCGTTCATGACCCAACCGATCGACCGTCGCTCGTTCCTCGGCGCTTCCGCATCGCTCGCCGTACTCGCCGGGCTTGCGCCGTTTGCCGGGGCTGAACCGGGCGTCACCGGCAACGATCGCCCGGTGGCGGACGCTGGCTCGCGCGCCCGGAACCTCATCTTCATGGTCGCCGACGGCATGTCGATCGGCACGTTCCAACTCGCGCAGCGTGCGTGCGAGCTCGAGGGCCGTTCGTCCGCGTGGGCCGAGTTGATCCGCACGCCCGGCGCCCGCTCCGCGCTCGCCGACACGCGTTCGGCGAACTCGGAGGTGACCGATTCGGCCGCGGCGTCCACGGCGTGGTCGACCGGCGTTCGCGTCGATAACGGCGCGGTCTGCGTCGCGCCGGGCGGTCGCACGCTGACGCCGCTGTATCACCGCGTGCGCGCCACCGGCCGCCGGACCGGTCTCGTCACGACCACGCGGCTGACCCACGCGACGCCCGCCGCGTTCGCCACGGTCGTGGACGAGCGCAGCTCGGAGGACGACATCGCCCAGCAACTGCTCGCCCCGGGGCACGACGTGCTTCTCGGCGGCGGCGCGCGCTATATCACGGACGATCGAATCGCCGAGCGATCCGATCGCGGGGTCCGCGTCGTGCGTACGGCCCGTGAACTCGCCGTCGAGCCGGCTCGCGACGGTGCGCTGCTCGGTGTGTTTGCCGACGATCACATGGTCTACGAGCTCGATCGCGGCTCGACGCAGCAGCCGTCGCTCGCCGAGATGACGCGGGCCGCGTTGACGCGCCTTTCCGCGCCGCCCGCAGCCGGGGACGAATCGCCGGGCTTTGTGCTTCAGGTGGAAGGCGGGCGGGTCGATCACGCCGCGCACTCATGCGACGCCGCGGCGTTGTTGCGCGATCAACTGGCGTTCGACGACGCTGTGCGTGCGGCGCTCGACTTCGCCGCGGAGCGTGACGACACGCTGCTGATCGTGACCACCGACCACGGCAACGCTGCGCCGTCGCTGACGCATTACGGGCCGAGCAAACTCGGCGTGCTCGGCCGGGCGACGGCGTCGTTCGAGGTGCTGCTCCCGCAGATCGAGTCCGCGGGGCCGCGCGTCGAAGCGTCGCGTCTGCGGCTTCTGGTCGGACGGGCGACCGGCGTCGCGCTCGCCGACGACGAACTCGCGTTGTTCAGCCGCTGTTTACGCGGCGAGACCGTCAACGCCTTCGAGGGGATGCGGGCGCCGGCGCACGTACTCGGGTCCCTACTGGCCAATCACTCCGGCGTTCATTTCGTCTCGGGCGCCCACACCGCCGAGCCGGCGTTGCTCACCGCGTTCGGGCCCGGCGCCGATCGGATCCCGCCGTACGCCCATCTCACGGACACGCACGAAGCGGTGGCGGCGGCCCTCGAGTTCGCTTCGTAGCCCGGCCGCGTGGCGCACCGCGTCGCACCCACCCGCCGCGATAGAGTGCCCGCATGCCCGCTCTCGGAAAGGACCGTCGTTCGCGCGACCGGCACGACGCCGCGCCGCCGTCTCGGTGCCCTCGCTGCGGATACGATCTGAGGGGGCTTGCTGATCGCCCGTGTCCCGAGTGCGGCGTCACCTCCACCGCCGAACAGCGCGCCCTCGCGAGCGATCTCGCGCCGTTCCCATGGCCGGCGCTCGCACGCGCCGCGGGCGTCTCCGCCGGGCTGTTCATGCTCGCCGGCCCGGTCTGGATCCCGCTCGCCGTTCTCGGCGTCGTCGGCTACGACTTCGTTCTGCTCAACGGCCCGTATTGGATGCCGTTCGCGGTCCTCGGCGCGCTCGTCGCCGTATGGCCCGTTCTCGTGTGGTTCACGCACGCGCCCGGCCCGGGGGTCCACGTGCGGCTCGCCGTCCAAGGGCTGTGGCGGACGCCCGCGGCGGCGGTGCTCGGACCGTGCGCCGTCGCGCCGCTGCTGGTCGTCCGTCTGCTCGGCCTCCCATCGGCGGCGACGAGCGGTTTCGCCGCGTCGACGATCGTCGCGGCGTACATCGGCACGGTCGCCGCGGTCGCGGGCGTGCTCTACGTCTGCTTCGCGTCGCCCTGGTTCAGGCGGTGGAGCGGCGCCGCGCGTTCGCTCGGCTGGGTTCAACCGGCCGCCGGGTCCGCGGCGCGTCTCGTCGCGCTCGCGCTCATGTGCCTCCACGTCGCGGTCGGGGCCGTGCTGACCATCGTCCTGCTCGACGTCTGACCCACCGCCCTTCGAGAAGAATCGCGGCACCGAGGCACAGCGACGCGGCGCCCCCCGCTCGCTCTCGCGCATAATCCGCTCGTGACGCCGCACGCCCCCGCCACCAATCCGCCGCTCGACTTGCGGTGCCACTACTGCGATTACTCGCTTGAGGGGCTAGCGAACCCGATGTCGGCCCCGTGCCCGGAGTGTGGTCTGGTCCAGCGACCCGGCGTTGCGGAAGCGCGGCAGCGATGGTCTGGACGCAGCGTCGCCGGCCCTGTGGCGTTCTTTCTGGTGACGACGCTGGCGCTTTCCATCGGCGCAGCATTCGCGATTGGCGCGTCCGGGCCGTTGCCGCCTTCGTCAATCGACATCGCGCTGTCTGCGGGGGTCGTGTTCGCGGGCCTCACCGCAGCCGGCGCCGTCCCCGCCCTCGGAACGTTCGTGACGCCGGGGCCCTATCGACGGTGGCACCTCGGCGCCTACTGGCGTTCCGCGTGGGCGCTCCCGATCGCCGCCGTGGCGACGCTGCTCGCGAACGTCGTCGCGATCGAACCGCCGCTGCTGTTGTCGATGTTCATTCTGTTGGCGACTTCCGTCGTCGCGACCGGCTTGTGGTTCATCTGGTGGGCCGCCGTGCCCGGGCAGGAACTGCGTCTGCGTCCGCGGAGCGTGCCGCCGCTCGTCGGTTTGCTGATCGCGATCGACATGGTCGCCTGGCAGATTTTCAGCCTCGAGCTCTCGACCATCCTCTTACGGTGACGCTCGATCGCGCCGAGCGGGCCGGCCGCCGGCAGGGAGGCGGCCGAGCGGCTTGACTGATCGCCGGTCATGCGGAACGCCCGGACGTCATCCGCCCGGGCGTCCCTGTGTGTCGAAGGACGTCTACATCGAAAGGCAACGCCGACGCTCGGTGTCTTCGCCCGCGTCGCGGGGTCGAAGCCTTTGGAGGGCCGAGTTGAGCGGGCGATCAATGGCCGGTCGGTGCGACGGTCTTGGTCGCTGGCCCGCCGACGACGCTCGCCGCGCCTCGAAGAAGTCGGGTCAGGCGGCGACGGCGTGCTCGGCGGTCGCGCGCTGATGATCGTCGGCCAGCTTGCGCAGACCGCGGTATTTCCAGTTGGTGATCGTCGAAACGCGTACGCCGAGACTCTCGGACGCTTCTTTAAGCGACAAGCCGTGGCACACGGTCAGCCGGATGGCGACGCGTTCGTTCGGCGTGAGCCGGGTCATCGCGCCGGGCTTGAGCTCGACCATCGGCCCCGCGTGGCCGGGTTCCGCCTGAGCGTTCGCGTCGGCGCGGCGCTTCGAGGCTTCGCACAGGGCGGGCTCGGCGGCCGTGAATCGCTTATTACGACGATGATCGCCCTTGATCAGGTTGTGAGCCACCTTGATGAGGTAGCTGACACTGATCGTCCGCTCCGGAAGGTCCTCGATCCGCATCAGTCGGAGAAAGACCTCCTGGGTCACGTCTTCGGCTGTGTTTGGGTCGGTCAACTGCCGGGCGAAGCAGTAAACCCTGTGGTAATACTTGCGAGTAAGGTCCGCAACGATCGCGCCATTGGCTGCCTTAGCCATTGTCATGCTCCCACCTGTTACGCAGGCACGGGTCACGCCTTTGTGAGCCGCATCGTGGCCTGCAACTGTGTGCACCTGCATTTTCTCCGACGAGTTCCGCCGTCGCGTCGCTCGCCGTGACGGCCCATACCAGGCCGTCCCACCACGAGCAACATACTTCCATTTCCGTAGTACGCCTTGGGGAAAGTCCCTCAAAGCATGGTGAGCAGGGTGTCGCACCTTGTGGCTTACCGCATAGCGGTTGGTGACTACGTCAGAGTGCGTGGGTGTAAGTGCCCGTATCAGCGGGATTTCCAAAATTGGACCGACCAACTGTCGCGGACAATCCGTCGGGCGCGACGCGCCGCAGTTTTTTTCGCGTTTTCCATTTGACGGTTCTTGACGCTCTGTCGGAAGCCGCAACGGCTCCCCGGTCTAGTGGGGCGATTAAGCACATCCCGGACAGTCACCCGCCGACCCTCCATGACGAGACGGACTCATGCGGATCGACACCCCTCAGACGACGACGAACCGTTCATCATCATCAGACGGCTCATGGAGCGGCGCCGGGCGGAGTTCTGTGCTCGCTCGCTTCGGACCGGGCGGAGCGTTCTCCGCGATCAACGCAGCAGACGCGGCGCCGCCCCAGAACGATGCGGTGCGCGGCGCTCGACCCGCGCTCGACGGCGACGATCTCGGCCGCCGCGTCAGCCGCCGCCGGGCCGACCTCGCTCGCCTCGCGGTCCGCTGGGACCAGCTCACCGATACCGTCGGCTCGCCCGCTGTGCCGCAGCGGCTGCGCCTGATCCGCCTCGGCGCCTGACCCCGTTTGAGCTGCCGGGCCGCGTCGGCGCCCCGCCCCGGCGCCGAGGCTGCCGTATCCTCGGCGCACGCACCCCATGCCGACGGAGCGAACCATGCCACTCAAACGCACCTTGGTGGACCTCGCCGACGAGATCCGCGACACCATCAACGAGATCGACGCCGACGAACTCCACGAACTCATGCAGACGCGAGGCGTCGCTCCCGGGCGGAGCCCCGAGAAGAAGCCCATCCTCATCGACGTGCGCGAGACCGACGAACGCCAGCAGGGCTACATCCCCGACTCCGTCCACCTGCCGCGCGGGATTCTGGAACGCGATATCGAGAAGAAGGTGTTCGGGGGCGCCGCCACGGACGACGATCTCCGCACGCCCATTATCTGCTACTGCCGGGGCGGCCACCGCTCGGTCATGACGTGCGACAGCCTCCGCAAGCTCGGCTTCGAAGACGTCACCTCGCTCGAAGGCGGCTGGCGGCAGTGGACGGAATCGGGCAAGCCGGTCGACCACCCCCGGGGCTGAGACGCTTCAGGGAAAGTCTTGGGCTACGACCGACAGCTTGCCGGCTTCGCCGACCCGGTCCCTCGACGGCGGACCGCGGGCCGCGCCCGCGACGCTTTACACTCTCCAGCGATGAGCACGACGCGACCCCATACCCAGAAACGACGCGACACGAAGCGCGGCGGCAAGCGCCCGAAGCCCGAACGTTCCAGGCTGATCAAGGGCCACAAGAACGCGCACCGCGCGAGCCGGCGGCCGTTCCATCTCCCGACCGCTGCGCTGACGGTCGGGGGATTAGGCTTTTTCAGGCCGGCGCCGGGCACGTGGGGTTCGCTCCCGCCCGCGGGGCTCGCGCTGTTGTTGTTGGCGCTCGGGGCGTCGCCTCTGTGGATGACGGTGTGGATGGGCGTGCTTCTCCTCGCCGCCTCCACGGTATGCGTGTATTGGGGCGAGTACGCGCTCAAGCGCTTCGGCCGCAAGGACGCCGCCGAGGTCGTCGCCGACGAAACCGCCGGCGGCGCGCTGCCCTTTCTCTTTCTTCCCGCTGCGGTGATCGGTGACGCCACGGTGGTCGGGGCGGTGGGCGGCGACACGATCGATCATTTCGTCAACGCGATCGTCCTCGCCGTGGTCGGCTTCGGCCTGTTCCGTTTGTTCGACATCTGGAAGCCGGCGCCCGCGCGGCGGCTCGAAGCCCTTCCGCACGGCTGGGGCGTGCTCGCCGACGACCTCGCCGCCGGCGCCTTCGCCCTCGCCGCCATGCAGTTGTTCGTGCGGTTCCTGTGGTGAACACGCCGTCGCCGGACGACGGGCGGCCCGCCGATCCGTCCACCAGCAACGCCTCCCATCCGACCCTGCCGGCGCCGCGTCGCGTCAGGCCGCTCGTCGCCTTCCCGTCGCCCCGGCTCCACGTCGTCGTCCCCACGCACAATCGCGCCGATCTCATCGTCCGCTGCCTCGGAGCTCTCTGCGAGCAGACCGTCTCCGATCTTCACGTCGTTGTGGTCGACGACGCGTCCGACTCCGCCGCTCGCGAAACGCTGCTTCGTTGGCAGGACGAACACTCCGATTTCAACCTCTCACTGTTCCTCAACGAGCGAAACCTCGGCGCCAACCCTTCGCGAAACATGGGCGTCGCCTTCGCGCTTTCCCTTATCGAAGACAAACGTGTCGGCCTGGTCGCGTTGCTCGACAACGACTCGATCGCGGAACCCACCTGGGCGGAGAACATCGTCGTACCGTTCGACGACGATCGCGTCGCCGCCGCGACCGGCCTCGTGCTCGATCCGGATCCGCCGAACGTGTGGACGCTCGCCTACAAAGGGACGCACCGCGTCGTCACCCGCGGCCCGGCGCACCGCATGGTCTCTTGCAACCTGTGCCTTCGCGCCGAGCCGCTGGAGCGTTTCACTTTCGGTGAGGCGCTTTCACCCAACGCGACCACGGTCGGCGGCGCCGCCGACACCGCCGTCTCGGGTCGGTCCGATGAAGAGGGCCTCTATCTCAAGCTGAAGCGAGCGGGATATTCCGTCGTTTCGGCGCCCGACGCCGTCGTGCTGCACGACCACACCTACACCGCCCGATCTTTCTTCAAGCAGGCGTTTCGCTCGGGTCGGGCGGCGGCAAGGCTCGTGTACCGATACCGGCTCGCTCACCGCCTCGACATGGCGCCGCTCGCGGCGGCGTATCTGACGCTTGTCCCCGCCGCGCTTCTCGCGCCGATGCTCGGGGCGGCGCCGCTCCTCATCCCGGCGATGTGTTTCGCCGCCGCCGTCGCCGCGTATCTCTACAACGAGCGTTCGCGGAAGCGCAAAGCGTTCGGTGAGATCACGCGTTCATTTCACGTCGTGCTGCTCTACTACCACGTCAGGCTCGCCGGCTACCTGCTTCAGCACGCGCGCTTCGCCTTTCGCGTCGAGCGACCGCCCCGCTTCGACCTGGCCTCGATCCGACCGCGATTTACCGATCAAGCAACCACGAAAGCGTTCGCCGACGATCGTCGTCGGGTTTGACGCGATCGTGAAAAATGACGCCGCGAAACGGCGTGAGGCCCAGGCCGAGTCTATTGGGATTGGGGTATACGCGCCTGCGACAGAAGTTGTCGCCGGCGACGTGGATGGCGCGGCCGTCGGGCGCGACGGCGGCGGCGAGCGTCACTTGTGTTGACGTCTTGGCACGGCACGCCGGCGGCGACTCGACCGAGCGGATCGGCGCTCGCGTCGCCCGATCTACTCCAGGTTCTGGACCTGTTCCTTGATGCGGTCGATGGCGCCTTTGACCTCGACGATGCCGCGGCTGATCTCGGCGTCGCTGGACTTGCTCGCGATGGTGTTCGCCTCGCGGAGCATTTCCTGAGTGAGGAAGTCGAGCGTGCGGCCGACGGGCCGCCCGTCCTCGCGGAAGAGGAGCTCTTCGAACTGATCGAGATGAGCGGCAAGACGGGTGACCTCTTCGGCGACGTCGGAGCGTTCGGCGAAGATGGCTACCTCTTTGATGAGGTCGGCGGAGTCGATCGTTCGGCCGAGCTCTTCGAGCAGGGCGTTGACGCGTTCCTGAAGTCTGGACTGGTAGTCGGCGACGACCTTGGGCGCCCGTTCGCGGATGACCGAGAGCCGGTCGGCGATGAGGCGGTGGTGACTCATGAGGTCTTCGCGGAGGACGAGCCCTTCGCGGCGGCGCATGCCGATGAGGTGATCGCACGCCTCGCCGAGCAGCTTCAGAAGAAGCGTTCGGATCTCGTCGAGCTTGCGTTCGGTCTCGGCCGGCCGCTGCAGAACGCCGGGCAGCGTGAGAAGCGGCGCGAGCTGGATGTGCAACTGTCCGGAGGCGAACTCCGGGCTTTCTCGCAGTTGGGCGATGTACTTGCTGAGCGCGTGGTGGTTGATTTCGAGGGCGGCCTTCTCGGTCTGCGTCGCGACGTTGACGGTGACGACGACCGAGCCGCGGCTGAGCTTGGCGCGGAGCGCGGTTTCGACGACCGGCTCGAGGGCGTTGAGCTCCTCGGGCATCCGCGTGCTGACTTTGAAGTACTTGTTGTTGAGGGATCGGACTTCGAGGGAATAGTGGACGCCGTCGTGGCTTCCCGCCGCTTCGCCGAAGCCGGTCATGCTCTGGATCATCGGGCCGTGTCCTGTTCGCCCCGCCGCCGAGGTGCGGGCGGTTCAGCCCCCGTCGCGCGTGTCCTCGCCGCCGTCGGGGGCGTCGGTTGTGTCGTTCGTCGCGTCGCCGTCTGGCGGCTGCGCGTTCTGTGCGTCGGCGGCGCCGGGTTCTTCCGGACCGAGGTCTTGCTCGGGCATGTCGGCGTCGCCTTCGTCGGGCGAAGCGACTTCGGGTTCGACAGCGGCCTCCTCGCCGGCGTCGGCTTGCCCGCCTTCGTCTTCGACTTCCGCGGCCGGGGCGGCGGCGCCCATCTGCGCCTGCGTCGGCGGCGGCGTGGGGCGGACAGCGAAGTTGAGCCAGACCGCGACGCCGAGGAAGAGGAGGAAGATGACGATCGTGGCGGTGGTGAGCGCGTCGCCCGTCTTGACGCCCAGCGCCGTCTGGCCGGCCCCGTCGGCTGAAGCGCCGAACGCGCCCGACAGCCCGCCGCCTTGGGGCCGCTGGATGAGCACCACCAGAATCATCACGATGGAGATGACGAGGAAGGCGACGAGGAGCAACCCCTGCAGGAAGCCGCCGAAGTTGAGAGCGAGGGTGAGTGGAAGCTGGGTCTGGAGCATGGGCAGGTCCCGGTCGGGAAGGGAGGCGTTTCGGGCGAGAGGTCGGTCGGCCCGCGGACGGAGCGCCACGGCCGCGGCGTCGGTGACGCCGAAGGCGACGGGGCAGTGTACCGACTCATTCCGAGCGGTTCCGGCCGGGAGGCGTTCGCGACCGTAAGAGCGGCGGGGGCGGGCGGCACGGGGCGGGACGCGGGGGCTACCATCGGCCGAGATGACCCGCACCTCGCCGAAGGCTTACAACCGATTGAGATTGGATTACCGCCGCGAAGCGGAGCGTTTGGGTCCGCCGCCGGCGCCGATCATCGACGCCCATGCCCACATCAACGGCGCCGCGGCGTCGCGGGTCTACGCCGACGTCCGCCGGGCGTACGGCGTGGTCCGGACCTTCACCCAGACGCAGTTGAAGCAGGCGGCGGCCGTTAGGGAAGTGCTGGGCGAGACGGCGACGTTCGTCGCGGTCCCCGATTACATGGCGGAAGACCGCGTCCGAGCGCACACCGAGGGCTTCATCGAGAACATCACGGAGTGGAACCGCGAGTTCGGGGCAAAGATCGTGAAGTTCTGGTGCGGGCCGCGGGGTCGGAAGTTCATGCACGATTCGGGCGGGGACCCCTTGATCTTCACGCTCGACCACCCGTGGCGGCGCAAGCAGATGGACCACGCGGCGTCGCTGGGTTACATGTTCATGGCGCACCTGGCCGACCCCGACACATGGTTCGCGACGACCTACGCGGACACGTCGTTCTACGGCACGAAGCAGTCACAATACGACGCGATCGAGCGATTGGCCGAGGAATATCCGGTGCCGTGGCTGATCGCGCACATGGGCGGTTGGCCCGAGGATCTCGACTTCATCGACGGGTTCCTGACGCGTCATCCGAACGTCGTGCTGGACACGTCGGCGACGAAGTGGATGGTGCGCGAGTTGAGCAAGCACCCCACGGACCGGTTGACGGCGCTGCTGCGTAAGTTCAAGGGGCGCATCCTGTTCGGCAGCGACATCGTGACCGACGATTCACACTGCACGTCGGCGGAAGGATGGCGCGGGATCGGCGCGCAGACGTCCTCGGAAGAAGAAGCGTGGGACCTGTACGCGTCGCGGTATTACGCATTGCGGACGATGTTCGAGACGAGCCACAAGGGTCCGTCGCCGATCGCGGACCCGGATCTGGCGATGGTCGATCCCGAACGGTTCGGGCCGGAGGACGCGCCGCCGCTGCGGGGACATGCGTTGCCGCAGGATTTGTTGAAAGCCCTGTACCACGGGGCGACCGCAGCGACGCTGGCCCATTGGATGGAGCACGGCGCGTTCGCCGAAGGGTGGGCGGAGGCGGGCGGCCGCAACGAATGAATCCAGTAAGCGGCAAATGAGGGTGCATGGAGTTGCATCACGACTCGCCGCGAAGGGGAGGGGCCATACGACTTTGAAGAGGTCTGGCCCGACGATTACGCTGCCAGAGATTGCCGTAGACACACGGGAAGCTATCGGGTGCTCCCATTCATTGGATTGACTCACGCTGCTTGGCCCTGATTGCCTTGGTCTCGGCGCATTTGCGAGGTGCGCGTGGGTGCGCGAGCTGATCGAAGCGGACGGCGTCGAGCTGCGCTTCCTGCCGCCGTGCAACTCGGACGCGAACCCGATCGAGATGGTCTTCAGCGAGAGCAAGCACCTGCTGCGCGCCCTGGCCTGCGATACGGGTGAGACGCTGTGGCGGTCGATTCGGCTCGTGGTCGACGCGATCACGCCGAGTGATGCCGCGAACTGTTTCCGCCATCGCGGCTACGCGCCACGGGACGGATGAGGATGGGCTACCCGTCGAGGGCTCGTTGGAGGTCGAGGCGGGTGAGTCGGACGCGGAGATCGGCGGCGTAGGCGGTGAGGATGGGAAGCGGTGGGGCGGGGCGGCCTTGGGTGGCGGCGCGCTCGCGGGTGGTGGCGATGACGGCTTCGAGTTCGCTGAGCGCGCCTTCGAGGTCGGCCGGATCGCCGGCGAGCGATCGCCGGAGGGCGGCTTCGACGCGGTCGCGATCCGGCTCGGCGGGTGCGTCGATCGGCCAACGATCGGGTTCGGCGGCGGGTCGGCTGGCGCTGTCGGGAGCGGGCGGGCGGTCTGTGGGGGGCGAGGGTGCGGCGGCGTCGTCGCGCGGTTCAGCGCGCGAGGCCGCGGTCGACGGTGATCGCTCCGATTCGTTCTCGACGTCGGTTTCCGATGAACGCGCTTGGGTTCGGTCGTCCGCCGGCGGCGTTCGATCACCCGAGGGCTCACGTGTCGCTGATCCCGCGTCGCCGGCGCCCGCATCGTCGTCGGACGTGGCCACTGAGTCTCGGTGGCGGATCGGGCCCCCGGCGTCGTCATCCGTCGGTTCGGTCTCGTTCGTCCCGGCCGCGACGTCGGCGCCGCCCGATCCGCCGTCGTGAAGAAGACGGTCGAGAGCGCCCAGCGTCGCGAGCGAGGCCAGCGTGGCGGCCAGCGCCACGGCTAAGGCGACGAGCGCGATGCGCGCCCGGATCAGCCGTCGCTCCAGCACGAGACGCTTGGCGTACTCGGCGGCGTTGGCCGGCGGCTCGAGTCCACGCGACAAGTCGGGCCCAAGCCAATCGCGCAGTCCCGCCGGCGCGGCGACGCCGCTGGACGCGACGGCGGCGGTCGGCGCCTCCGGGCGGTCGGGACGCTCCGGTCGTCCGTGCCGTCGCGACCGATCGCATATCGGAGCGCTCGGCTGCCTCGTCGGAGTCGGTTGCGAATCGGGACTGCGTTCGGCTCGCGCCTCACCGGCCGCTTCGCTGGTCGTTCGATCGTCCGATGCCGGGTGATGGAGGATCGCGTGCGGTCCGTGCTCCCCGTGTGGACTGACACCGTCGGCGCTTTCGCCCGCGAGCAACGCCTCGGCCACGGCGTCCGGATCGACGCCATCCGGCAACGGGCGTATCGGCGCGAGACCGAGGTCCCGGCGATCGGCGTAGCGGACGAAGTCGGCGTCGCAACGGGGGCAGTGCTCGGCGCCGGGCGGAACGGGAGCGTCGCACGCGTGGCAAACGCCGAGCTTGTGCGCGAGCCCCGGCGCCCGACGGGCGCGCACCCAGAATTGTCTGGTCGAGGGGCCACGCACGATCGTGTCGAGCCCGACGTCGCGGCGCGCGATCGCGGCCAACATCGTCTCGTACGAGCGGCCGGGCTCGGCGGCGCGGGTCGATTCGCGGATGAACCACGGGCCCATGCCGTTCTGGACGCGCTGCCGTTCGATGGCGTCGTCGACGCGGCCGCAGACGCGGCAGGGCTCGGGGGAACCGGTCGCGGCCGTGGAAGGCGGCGCGACCCGCTGTTCGCCGCAGAAGGGGCAGATGGGCGGCGGATGTTCCGCCCCGCCGTCGGACGTCTGCGTCGGTCGATCCGCCATGGGCTTCACGGTACGGGAACCAGCGGGAGAGCGGAGGCGCTCAGGCGCCGGATGAGTGGTGCCGGCCCGGAGTTGGGTCGGGGCCGGCGATCGCGAAACAAAGAACGAAGGGAAGGACCGTTCGCCGCCGAACCGCCGCCCGTGTCGGGAGTGGTTCGGGCGTCGTCGGTATCGGGTGGCGGTTGATTGAAGAGGCCGCGGTGGGATTCGAACCCACGAAGGCGTAAGCCTACGGATTTGCAATCCGTCCCATTTGTCCACTCTGGCACGCGGCCCGACACCGATGGGTGGGGTCGGCTGCGACACAGTGTACAGCCGGGTGGGCCGTTCGTCCTTCCGCCGGGTCGTTTCCGGGCGACGTTGCGTGTCAGTCGGCGAAGCGGACCAGCACGGGCGCGTGATCGGACGGGGCCGTTTTGTGCGCATCCGGGGCGCGTTCGGCGGAATCGACCCACGCCTCGACCACGGCGTCGGCGAGCGGTTCGGAGGCGAAGACGTGGTCGATGCGGAGGCCGTCGTTGTTCTCCCAGCCGCGGTTGCGGTAGTCCCACCAGGAGAAGCGGTTGCGGTCGTCGGGGTCGGGTGTGGCGTCGTCGGCGACGGGGTGGAGGGCCCGAAAGCAGTCCTGGAAGCCGAGATCGGTGAGGCGGTGGAGCCCGCGGCGGGCGGGCTCGGCGCAGAGGACGGACTCGCGCCATCTTTTGGGGTGGGCGACGTCGGCGTCGGTCGGGGCGACGTTGAAGTCGCCGACGACGACGGTGCGACGTTGGGCGGCGCCGTCGCGGTGGAGCCGCCGGCGAAGGCGGTCCATCCAGTCGAGTTTGTAAAGCCACTTGTCCGAGTCGACAGAGCCGCCGTTCGGGAAATAGCCATTGATGACGGTGACCTCATCCCCGTCGAGACCGAGCGAGGCGGCGCCGAAGGTGGCGGTGATGAGGCGGCGGTGGGGGTCGGGGAAGCCGTCGTCGTCGAAGCCGAGCCGGACGGCGATGGGTTCGTCTTTGGAGATGACGGCGACGCCGTTGTAACTGGGCTGTGAGTGGATGGCGGCGTGGTAGCCGGCTTTGCGGAAGTCGTCGAAGGGGAAGCTCGATTCGTCGCACTTGAGCTCCTGCAGGCACAGCACGTCGGGCTCGCGGCTGGCGAGGAACGCCAAGGCGCGTTCGAGGCGGGTCTTGATGGAGTTGACGTTCCACGTCGCGACGAGCATGGGCCGAGTGTATCCGGGTAGGGGTGCCGGCTCGGGAACGGCGAGTCGGGCGGCGGTGGCGGCCGCAGGCACTTGGGCGTCCGCTGTCCGGAACCGGCGGCCCTTCGTGTTCGGATCGGGCGGGCGGGACGGCGGAACTCCGGCCGAGGGCCGAATCTGCTAGTTTGATCTGCCGCGAATCGTGCCCGCGGGAATCAGTTCGTGCGGGGGTTCGACGCTCGCTGAGCGAGGCTCTGCCCCTGGGCCCTGCGGGCATCTGGTCCACGCCACCTCGGCTTACGGAGGACGCCTGATGGCTTCCAAGGCGATTGCCCTTCTCTCGCGTAACCGCTCCAAAGGCTTCGCTGCGGCGGGCCTTGCCGCGTCGCTGGTGCTGCTTGCCGGCTGCGACGGCGGCGACCCCGTCGCCGCAGCGGTCGAGCGTGCGTCATCGGACTTGGCGGCGATGAGCGGGGCGGGTTCGCTGGCGGCGGCTCGGGAGCATCGCGAGCGGACGTATCAGCAGATCGCTCAGCGGTTGGAGTCGGCGCTTCGCGAAGCCGACGATTCGCCCGCCGCGGGGGCCGCGCAAGCGTTGATCGCCCAGGTCCGTGCGGGCGAAGGGGCGGCCGAGAGCGCCGACGCGGAGGCCGCTGCGGAACGTGTGCTGGAATTGGTCGCCGAAGCGGAGGTCGTTCGGGCGGCGATGGAAGAACTTGGGCGGACGGCGGCGTTGGCCTCGACCTTCGACCCGGACGCGGAGGAGGCGGCGGTTGCGGCCGATCGGACCGATTTCGAGCGGCGCCTCGCCGAGACCGAGTCACGGGCGGCGACGCTGCAAAGCGAGTTGGACGGGTTGCGGGAGCAGATCGACGAGCAGTTGGCGGCGGCGCGAGAAGCGCGTCTCGAAGAAACGCGGCTTCGCTCGCAAGCGTTGCGTGCGGACGCCATCGAGCGGGCGTCGATCGTGGAGCGGGCGGTCGAGTCGCGGCGTGTAGCCGAACAACGCGAGCGTCGCGCAGCGGAGTTGGAGCTGCGGGCCGATCGGCTCGAACGACAAAACAGCGACGTGCGGGCGGAGGCGAGCGGGTTCGAGAGCGCGATCGCGAACATCGACGAGTTGGAGGGGCGAATCGCGGAAGCCGCGGAGACCGAGCGTGAATCGGCGCAACGACGCGGGCGGAGCGCCGCCGAGTTGCGAGAGGACCTCGATTCGCTCGTGCGGCAAATCCGTACCGCGCTCGAGGGTGGACCCGAAGCGCCGGCGGAAGGCGTCGCCGAGGTTTCGTCGGGCTTTCTCCCGGAGATCGACGAAGCGATCGGGAAGTACGAACAGGCGGTGCGGGCGGCGTCGTCGGCGGGCGAGCGGAGCCGCGACCTCGGGTCGATGACCCGGGCCGGAGCGCAGCAAGCGCTCGCCAGCCTGCACATCCTCAAGGCGCTGGTGCTCAACCGGGTGGCGGAACTCGCCGGCGACGTGCAGGAAAGCGAGTTGGCTCAGTCCAGCCGAACCGCCGCGGACGAGGCGGCCGAGTCGGCGGGCGAGGCGCTCGCTGCGGCGGCGTCGGGCGCGGGTTCGCTGCGGCCGCAGGGCGCGGTCGCCGACCGGCTCGCGCTCCGCGGCGATGCGATGCAGTCCCGCGCCGACCTGCTGCAAGAGCACGGCGTCGCGGTGCTGCTCGATCCCGATCTGGCTCCGACGCCCGACCCCGCCGATGACGGTGGAGGCATGGCGCCCTCCGGCGACGACGGAGGCTGGGGCGCGCCGGGCGCCGGAGATGGCGACCAATGGGGAACCGGCGACGACGACTGGGGTTCCGGCGGCGGCGATGATTGGGGGACGGGCGGGGGCGCCGGGGGCGCCGGCGGCGCTCCGGGCATGGGCGGCATGCCCTCCATCGGCGGTGGGGGCGGCGGCGGCTTTACCGATCTTCTCGACGCGTTCCGCAACTTCGGCAAGAAGCCCGAAGAACAGTGAACGACCGGCCCGGCGCCGCGTCGCGCGCAGTTTGGTCGATCGCGCGTTTGTAGCGCCGACCGCGGGGTAGACGCTGCGACCCGCCGGCTACGCCGCGCGCGGGTCGAGCGGCGGCGATGAATCAAACCGCTATGCTCGAAAGCCCTGTCGCGGGGCCCGGAAGCCGCGCCGGGTCGCTTATGTCGCGCGATTCACACGAAGCCATTCCGCAGGCCGCCCCGGCCGTCGACGACGCGTACGCGGTCATGCGTCGCGTGGCCCGCCGTCTGTTCCGGGGCGAGCGATCGGACCACACGCTGCAACCGACGGCGTTGGTGCACGAGGCCGTCATCAAACTGATGCAGAGCGGCGTCGATTTCTCGAAGCCGGACGAGTTAGTGCGCTACGCCGCCCGGGTGATGCGGCAGGTGTTGATCGACCACGCCCGCCGAGCCGGCGCGCAGAAGCGCGGCGGCGACCTGGTTCATTTCCCGCTCGACGAGCGCGAGGTGGCGGCGGCAACGCGGGGCGGTGGGCCGTCGCTGGTCGATCTGGAAGACGCGATGCGGGAGCTGTGGAATCGGCACGCGGAGTCGGCGCAGGTCGTCGAGTTGCGTCTGTTCGGCGGCCTGACGAACGCGGAGTGCGCGCGGAATCTGCGGATCGAGGAGAGCCGGGCGCTAAATCTGTGGCGGTACGGCCGAGCGCGGTTGCGGGAGGAGATGGCGCCCGAGACGGACGGGCGAGCCGCCGAGAAAGCGGACGGGCGAACCCCGTGACGAGCGACTTCGATCTCTTTTCGCGGCTTTCGCCGCTCCCAGCCGAAGATCGTGAGTCGGCGATCGAAGCGCATCCGGACAAAGAACAAGCGCAGCGGATTCGGCGGCTTTTCGCCCGCGATGCTGATACGGCGTTCCTCTCGGCGATGATCGTCGACGGCGGCGCGTCGACGTCGGGCGGGCCCGGTGGGTCGGGCGTGCTGGGCGCGGGAATGCGGGTTCGGCCCGAGGGCTATGTCGTCGAGCGACTGATCGGCCGCGGCGGAAGCGGACTGGTGTACGCGGCGTTGGAGGAGGGCTCGGGGCGGCGAGTGGCGATCAAAGTGTTGCGGGAGGAGCACGCCGACGAGGCGGCGGTTGAGCTCTTCCGTCGCGAGGCGAGGGTGTTGGGGAGGCTGAAACACCCGAGCATCGTCGGCGTCCACGCGGTCGGCTGGACGGGGTCGGGCGGGTTGCGGCGGCCTTTCATCGTGATGGAACTCGTCGCGGAGGCGAAGCCGATCAGCGAAGCGCTGTCCGAAGGTTCGAGCGAAGAAGATTTCATTCAGTTCGCCGCGGTGACGGCCGAGGCGGCCGAAGCGCTGCACGCGGCGCACGAGGCGGGGGTGATCCACCGCGACCTGAAGCCCAGCAACGTCCTCCTCGGTGGAGACGGTCGGGTGAAGGTCATCGATTTCGGCGTGGCGGACTTGGTGGCGACGACACAACGAACGCTGACGAACACGACGGGCTCGTCGTCGCTGCTGGGGACGTTGGGCTACCTGTCGCCCGAGCGGTTGCGCGGGCGGGAGGCGACGGTGGCGGACGATGTGTACGCGTTCGGCGTCACCATGCACGAGTGTCTCAGCGGTCGGCATCCGTATTTCGACGAAACGCTGGACGTTTTGCGTTTCGCCGAGGCGGTGCGGGAGGGGCGGTTGAGGTCGGGCGCGGGGCCGAGACCGAACGTACCGACGGGGTTGGTTCGGATCGCGCGTCGTGCGGCGGCGCCGGGAGCGGGCGAGCGATACAGATCGATGAAGGAGTTGGGTGAAGACTTGCGTCGGTTCGAGCGCGGCGATCCGGTGCTCGCGGATTCGGGGCGGGCAATGCGCGTGATCCGCGGTTCGCTGCGGCGTCGGCGCGTGCGCGTGGCGGCGGCGCTCGCGACCGCGGCGGTGCTCGCTGGCGGAGCGACGTTCGTGCTCTCGCCCAAGCCCGGGCCGACGGGACCGTTCGCCGCCACGACGGCGATCGGCCCCGCCTCGGACGGCAACGGTCGAACGGAGCGTTTGGTCGTGCGCGACGCGTCGGGAGAGGACGTGGCGTCGCTCGAGCCGCCGCTGGCGGGGGCGAGCTTCGCGAACGCCAAGGTCGCGCTCGACCCCGGGGCGCCGCACGGCGCAAGCGCGGTCGCGTGGATGCGATACTTGCCCGGGCTCCCCGGGCATGTGCTTGTATGTGTCTGGCCCTTCGGCGGCGGCGAGCCGCGCTTCATCGGCGACGACGCGTTCATCGATCCCGACGGCCGAGAGGTACCGAGCGAGCGATGCTGGACCATTTGGACCGACGTGGTGGAGGTGTTCGCCGAATCGCCCGGCGAGGAGATCGTGGTGGCGACCCGCGCGCTCGACGGTTCCGCGTCGCGGCTGCGCGTGGTCAGCGTGCGTGGGGAGGTGCTTTCGGAATATTGGTTCCCGGGCGACGTGGTGGCGGCGCGAGTGTGGAGGCGGATCGACGTCGGCACGCCGATGCCGCCCCGGCTGCTGATCCTCGGGCACGACGCTCGGATCGAGGCGGACCGGCCGGCGGCGGCGAATTCGCGGTCCATAGCGATGAGCCCGACGCGACGCGGCGCGATGGTGATCGCGGGGCTCGACCTCGAAAGGCCGACCGTGTCGCGCGAGTGGCTCGTTTCGCCCGGGGATCGGCCGGGCGAGATCGCAGGGCCGACGGAGACGCCCGGGGTCTCGGTGAGCGACGCCGAGCCGGGGCGCGCCCGCTTCGCGTTCTACAAGCGGTTGCTGCCGGCCGCGTTCGCCGACGCGGCGTACTTCCCGTGGGACGCGTTCCGGTTCACGGGGCCGGATCGGAGTTCGCTCGTGCGAATCAGACTGCACGCGTTCGACGAGCAGCCGCAGAGCGTGCTGTGGGAGGCGTACGACATCTTGCTGGCGCACGACGGCACCCTGCGGGACGCGACGATCAGCGACCGGGCGGCGGCGGCGGGCTTGCCGTCGCCGGAACGCCTCGGGTTTCGGCTTGAAGACGTGCTGGCGACGGGTGCGATGAGAGTCGGTGGAACGGCGGCGCCGGAGGATGGAGACGCGGATTAGCAGTTCTTCGCGAGAATGTCTTTGTGCAAGCCGTCGGCGATGGGGATGCGGTATTCGCCGGTGTAGCAGGCCGTGCAGAAATGCTTGCGCGGACATTCGGCGGATTCGGCGACGTCGAGCAGCCCGTCGAGGCTGAGGAAGGCGAGCGAATCGACGCCCAGCCGGTCGCGGATCTCATCGACCGAGTGGTTGGCGGCGATCAGTTGGTCTTTGTCGGCGAAGTCGACGCCGAAGTAGCAGGGGCTGATGATCGGAGGGCAGGAGATGCGGAGGTGTATCTCGCTGGCGCCGGCGTGGCGGAGCTGGGCCATTTTGGCGGCCGTGGTGGTGCCGCGGACGATGGAGTCGTCGACGACGACCACGCGGTGGTCTTTCACGACGTCGGAGACGACGTTGAGCTTGAGGCGCACGGCGTCGACGCGCTCGTCGGTGGTGGGCTTGATGAAGGTGCGGCCGACGTAGCGGTTGGGGATGATGCCCTCGCGGTAGGGGATGCCGGAGGCGCGAGCGAAGCCGGTGGCGGCGGAGCGGCCCGAGTCGGGCATGGGCATGACGGAGTCGGCCTCGGCGGGCGATTCGCGGGCGAGACGCTCGCCGAGCAGTTCGCGGACACGCTGGACGGTGGAACCGAAGACCTCGCTGGCCGGCGACGCGAAGTAGACGTGCTCGAAGACGCAACGGGCGCCGCGTGGGGCTTCGTCGGCGAAGCGACGCGAGGCGAGGCCGGCGTCGGAGATGGTGACGATCTCGCCCGGCGCGACGTCGCGCACGAAGGCGGCGCCGACGACGTCGAGCGCGATGCTCTCGCTGGCGACGACGTAACGCCCCGACGGGAGGCGGCCGACGCTGAGCGGTCGCCAGCCCCACGGGTCTCTCGCGGCTTCGATGCGGTCGCGTTCCAGGCAGACGATGGAGAACGCGCCGTCGAGTCTGGAGAGGGCCGAGCCGACCGGATCGTCCGCGCCCGCGGCGCGTTCGGCGGCGACGAGTTGGAGCATCACCTCCGTGTCGCTGGTCGCGTGGAACGCGTGGCCGCGTTCCTGCAGCTCGAAGCGGAGCGTGGCGGCGTTGGTGACGTTGCCGTTGTGGGCGATGGCGATGGGGCCGGCGGACGTGACGCCCGTGAACGGTTGAAGGTTGGAGCCCGAGCTTTCGCCGGTGGTGGAGTAGCGGTTGTGGCCGATCACGCCGCCGGCCTTATTCGCGTGCGAAGCGGCGTGGTCGTCGAGTTCGCCGAGCGTCTCGGCGGCGAAGACGGACGCGACGAGCCCCATGCCGCCACGGCGTTCGATCGTCGCGCCGTCGGTGGCGGCGATGCCGGCCGACTCCTGCCCGCGGTGTTGAAGCGAGAACAGCCCGAAGTACGCGAGCCGAGCCGCGGTCGGTTCCCCCCAGACGCCGAACACGCCGCACTTCTCGCCGCGGACTTCGCCGGGTTCACGACCGGGCCGCCAGCCCGGCGTGATCACGCCGGCGTCGGAACGCAGTTGGGGCAGCGCAAGATCGCCGCGGATCCCCCGGCTTGCGGACGGGCGCGGGGAAAACGCCGTGATTTGGTCGCTCGTCATGGGCCGTTCCGTCTCGGTCGGCGGCGTCGCCGGACGCGACATCTTACTTCTCGGCCGCGGCGATCGTCGCCGCGATCCGGCGCCTTTGCACGCAGCGGGTCTGCGGCGGCTCTGCGGGGTCAACGCCGCCGCTGAATGAGGCGCCACGCTGCTTCGAGGAGCGCGGGCACGTTGTCGCCCGTCGCGGCGGAGATCGGGAGTACGTCGTGCGCATGGTCGAGCTCCCGGCCGAGGGCGGAGCGGAGCATCGAGACGGCTTCGTCGCCCGAATCGCGGCCGCCGAGAAGATCGGTCTTGTTGAGGGCGACGATCTCGGGTTTGTCGGCGAGCCCCGGCGCATACTCGGCGAGTTCGCGACGAATGGTGCGGTAGTTGTCGGCGGGGTCGGAACCGTCGGGCGGTTCGAAATCGAGGACGTGCACGAGGACACGGGTACGCTCGACATGACGCAAGAAGCGGTGGCCCAGACCGGCGCCGGTGGCGGCGCCTTCGATAAGGCCCGGGATGTCGGCGACGACGAGCCGCCGTCCGATGTCGAGTTCGGCGATGCCGAGCTGCGGGGTGAGCGTCGTGAAGGGGTAGTCCGCGACTTTGGGGGTGGCGCGGGAGATGGCGCGGAGCAGCGTCGATTTACCGGCGTTCGGCAGGCCGACAAGGCCGACGTCGGCGATGAGCTTGAGCTCGACGAGCAGTTTGCGTTCTTCGCCCAGTTCGCCCGGCGTGCTTTCGCGCGGCGTTTGGTTCGTAGCGTGCTTGAAGTGTTCGTTGCCGAGGCCGCCCGTGCCGCCGCGGGCGAGGACGGCGGTGTCGCCCTCCCGAAGGAGTTCGGCGATCGGCTCTTCCGTGTCGGCGTCGGCGATGAGCGTGCCGGGCGGGAACTGGAGGACGACGTCGTCGCCGCCGCGACCGTGCTGCGACTTGCCGCGGCCCGGCTGACCGTGCGGCGCCCGGTGGACGACATGGAAGCGGTAGTCGAGCAATGTCGAGAGCGCGGAGTCGACGCGCGCGACGATGGAGCCACCGTCGCCGCCGTTGCCGCCGTCCGGCCCGCCGCGGGGCACATACTTCTCGCGGCGGAAGGAGACGGCTCCGTCGCCGCCCTTGCCGGCGTAGACCTCGATTTTGCAGCGATCGACGAACATCGGGCCGTAGCGTATCCATCCGCCGAGCCTTGCGACGGCGGAGGGTCGCCGAAGCGCCGGCGGCCGGGGTCCGAACGACGGGCGCGAGTGGTCCGGATGCGACGGGCGGCGCTAGGCTTCACCGGGCGGCCGTGGGAAGTCATGAACCTCGACGAAGGGAGCGGACGTTATGGCGACGTTTGCAGTAGTGCTGAGCGGATGCGGCGTGTACGACGGCAGCGAGATTCACGAAGCGGTGAGCGTGCTGCTGAATCTGTCCAGGCGGGGCGTGTCGTACCGCTGCTTCGCGCCGGACGTGGATCAGATGCACGTCGTGAACCACATGAAGGGCGAGCCGGCCGAAGGGGAGACGCGGAACGTGCTTGTAGAGAGCGCGCGGATCGCGCGGGGCGAAGTGGAGCCGATCGGCGAACTCGACGCCGACGAGTTCGACGGCGTGGTGTTCCCGGGCGGATTCGGCGCCGCCAAGAACCTGTGTACGTTCGCGACCGACGGCGCCGATTGCACGGTGAACGCCGACGTCGAACGAACGATCACGGCGTTCCGAGAGGCGGGCAAGCCGATCGCCATGTGCTGCATCGCGCCGGTGATCGCGGCGAAGGTGCTGGGCACGAAGAAGGGCGGCTCCGGTTGCGAGGTGACGATCGGCGACGACGCCGGCACGGCCGAGGCGATCCGAGCGATGGGCGCCGCGCACCACGACAAACCGGTCTCCGAAGCGCACGTCGACGTCGCCAATAAGCTCGTCACGGCGCCGGCGTACATGTACGGCGAAGCCCGTGTCCACGACGTCGAGGCCGGCATCGCACAGATGATCGAGAAAACTCTGTCGCTGGTGAAGGAACCGGTCGGAGCGTAAGTCTCCGTCGTCGTCGAAGGGTCAAGCAACCGGCTCCTGCTTCGGCAAATCGGAGCGGTCGCGACGCCCTGAGGCGTACCTGTCGAAGTTTCGCTGAGCGGCCGCGCATCGGAACCGGCGATGCGTCTCCGCGCTCGAACGTTCCGCGGTCAGGGTTACTCGAAGTTGAACGGGCCCTCGCAACTGAAGGCCGAGATGGGGTTGCGCCCGCTCGGCTGTTCCATGTTGCGGAAGTCTTCCGGCAGTTCGTCCGGGTCGCCCGGCTGGCCGACGGCGAACATGGCGTTGACGTTGTAGAGGTCGCGCGGCACCTCGAGCCGCTCGTGGACCGCGTCCTTGTCGAAGCCGGCCATGCCGTGGACGACGAGCCCCATGGCGGTTCCTTGCAAGGCGAGGTTCATGAACGCGAGGCCCGAGTCGAAGATGTTGACCGGGTTCGGCTCGTCGTTCTTCTCGAAGCGGGTGCGGGAGCAAACGACGCCCAATACCGCCGCCTTCTTCGCCCATTGCTGGTTCGGCTCGGCCAGCACGTTCAGAAACGCGTCGAAATGCGGCGTGTCGCGGTGGGCGTACAGGAATCGCCACTCCTGAACGTTGTAGGTAGACGGCGCCCACCGCGCAGCCTCAAGCAAGCGATCGAGTTGCGATTGATCGAGCTTGTCGCCCGACATCGCGCGCGGCGACCAGCGCGCGACGAACAGCGTCTCGATGTCGTGATCGGCGGTGCGGTGATCGAGGGCGTTGGGGAGCTTGGTCATCGTGAAAATCCTTGCGGTGTGCGCCAATTGAGTTCCGTGAGACAATTCTTTAGAGCATCTATAGGGCCGCCCGCCGCGATGTCCACCCGCCGAGCGTGGTGAAGAGACCCGGTTCCGCCGCAGTTGCGCCGCTGCGAGCGATCGTTTGCACTCGTGTTCCCGTTCAGCGACCGCGGCGGATGCGCCCCACGATCTCTCCACTCGGCGTCCATAGCCTTTCGCTCGACATGTACACCAAAGCGCTCAGCCGTGATGCGGCGGCGGGCGTTCTTTTTCTCACGCATGCTCCCGAGAAAGGACCCGATCATGGCTGCCCAGACCATTCTGCAAGGAAAGACCGTCGCCTGTCTCGCCACGCACGGTTTCGAGCAATCCGAACTCATCGAGCCCATCAACGCCTTGCGCGAAGCCGGCGCCGAGGTGCACGTCATCTCGCCCGAGGGGGGTACGATCACCGCGTGGAACAAAACGGATTGGGGCGACACCGTCGAAGTCGACCGCACCATCGCCGAAGCGAATGAGCGCTCCGATGAGTACGACGCGCTGCTGCTGCCCGGAGGCGTGATGAACCCCGACAAACTGCGGATGCGGCAGGACGCGACTACGTTCTGCCGAACGTTCTTCCACGCGGGCAAACCGGTGTCGGCGATCTGCCACGGCGCGCAGACATTGATCGACTGCGACGTCGTGAACGGTCGCTCGATGACGTCATACCCGGCAATCAAGAACGACTTGAAGAACGCCGGCGCCCGCTGGGAAGACCGCGAAGTCGTCACGGATAAAGGCTTGACGACGTCGAGAACGCCCGACGACTTGCCGGCCTTCATCGCGAAGACGATTGAAGAGATCGCCGAGGGCGTTCATCCCGCGAACCGAACCACGTAAGTGTCGAGCCGGTTGAGCCGCCCGTCTGGACAGCGTGCGGCGAATCCCGGCGAGGTCTCACGCGGGGCCGATCGACGAAAGCCGTTCGGTCTCTTTTCTGTCGCATAGGGCTAGGTCGAAATGGCTCGCCTCGCCGCGACGCAGATTCTTGCTCTGGAGTCCGAGATGATTCAGAAAGGTTCGACTGTGAAATGGAAGTGGGGCGCCGGCTTCGCGAAGGGGGATGTCGTCGAGACGTTCGACAAACGGGTGACGCGGACGATCAGCGGACAGGAGATCACGCGAAACGGTGAGCCGGGCGATAAAGCTCTGCTCATCAAGCAATCCGACGGGCAGCGTGTGCTGAAGCGAGAATCGGAAGTGCAGAAGGCGTGATCGACGCCGAAAGGACGGCGCGTGAATCTGACGGACGAGAAGAAACGCGAGATCTATGACCAGTTCGAGGACGCTGTGAATATGGCGCCCAAAGAGCTTGAGGATTGGCTCGAGACTGCAGAGTCGAAGTCGGTGGGTGACGATCCGTCGAGAGAATCGACGGGGCACAAGTCGGGTAGGCGAATCGTCGAGATCAAGCGGAAGAACAAGTCGGAACTGACCGACGCCGACTATGAGCACATGAACAAGGTCGCGGGGTACGTTCACCGGCACATCAAGCAGCCGCCGAGCAAGTCGAACGTCGAAGACTCAAAGTGGCGATACTCGTTGATGAACTGGGGCCACGACCCGTTGAAAGACTGATCGAGCCCGTTAGCGGGCCTACGCTCAAGCATGACCATGTCGAACAAAGACAGTACGCCTGCGGGCGTTTCCCCCGACGCGCCGAGGCCGCCGAAGCGAGCGATGAAGCTCCGCACGCTCATGGCCGGCGTCCTCTTGGCGATCGCCGCATTGGTCGTCATCGCTCTCATCGTCGGCGGCGTGATCTAGCGCTCCACCTCCAGCCGGGTTCCCACCTCTGGCGGCGGTCCATCGAGTCGAGCTTGCCCGGGGAATGGGCTGAGCGTCATCGGTCGCTTTCCACGGCTTCTTGATGACGCCTCATCGCGGCCGGAGCGTCCGCATTCATCGCTTTCAGCACAGCGTCGCCAGCGTCCGTCACGCGCACGCTCCAGACTTTCTTCGATTAGACTTCATCAACTCGCTCGGGGCGCGGCGTTTCACCGGGAGACGCCGCTGAGAAGCACCCGTGGAACCTGAACCGGTTCGCACCGGCGGAGGGAAGCGATGGAAGCGACGCCCGCAAACACTTCGGATCTGCGTACGGACCCTGCGCTGGTGCTGATCGAGCACGCGCGATGGGGCGACGGAGAGCTACTCGACGCGGCGGCGGGGCTGACCGACGAGCAGTTGGATCGGCCGTTCGAGATGAGTCTGGGGAGCTTCCGCGCGATCGTGACGCACACGATTGGGGCGGGGCGCTCGTGGGTCGATGTGTACAGGGAGTCGGGGACGCGACCCTGGCTCGGGCACGAGGGACCCTTCTCAGTGCCGCGGCTGCGCGAACTCATGATCGAGACGTACGACGAGTGGGCGGCTGCGGTGGCGGAGTTCGACCGCGGGAAGATCGTCGAGCGGGAGCGGGACGGCAAGGTGCTGGCGATGAGCCGGGCTGAGGTGTTGACGCATGTGTTCACGCATGCCGCGCATCACCGGGCGCACTGCATCAACATCCTGCGACACCTCGGGGTCGCGCCGCTGCCGACGGGCGGGTTGATGCAGTGGGTGGTCGACCGCTTCCCGCTTCGTTCCGTTTAATCGCCCCGCCCCCTCAAGGTTTTTCTTGAGCCGCAGCGGTCTATTAGGGTTCGGCCTTCATTGATCGATCACCCGGTTCGTTCTCGTTGCCTGGTCTCGTCGTTTCGCCTTTCCGTCCCATGGTTCTCGCCTCAATCCGTCAATCACCGCCTGAATTGGAAAGCACTCTTATGACCAACAGCACGTCCGACAACGGCTCGGTTCACGCTCATATCGGTCCGGGTTCGCCGGCGTACAAGGCGCACGCTTTGACGCGCTCGAGTGCGGCGTCGGCGGAACCTTTCGGGGAATCGGAGATGGCGGGGTCGGGAGGGAGACGGGGGACGACGCTTGACGAGCGGTTTCGGGCGCCGATCCCGTCGGGACATAACCCTTCGACGCATGGAGACGGGACAAGCCCGGGTTCGTTCGCAAACCGGCCGGATGTCGGCGGGCCCCTGATGTACTCAAGTCCGGACACGCCCGGCATGCCGGCGGTGAGCGAGAAGACGGCGTGGGACTTCTTGCCGGAAGGGTGGGACGTCGAGGTGGTGGGAAGCGGCGGAGCGACGGAGCGACGAAGCGACGATGGGGAAGACGCGTCGGAGCGCGAGCATGTGTCGTTCGCGGATGCGCGAGGGGTGGTACGGCGGGTGACGTATCCAGCGGGGTTCGAGGCGGTGACGCAGTTGGAGCATGCGCGGCTTGGGGTGGTGACCGATGCGATGCGGCGTGTGGCTGAGCGCGAGCCGCACCTGACGGCGGAGCAGGTGCGCGACGAGGTAGCGGCGGGGCGGATGATCATTCCGGCGAACGTGCACCACCTCGCGAAGAAGCTCGAGCCAATGGCGATCGGGCGTGCCAGCAAAACAAAGGTGAACGCGAACATGGGCGCGAGCCCCGTATCGTCGTCGACCGACGAGGAAGTCGAAAAGCTGCGATGGGCGGAGCGGTGGGGCGCCGACACGGTGATGGACCTGTCGACGGGCGGCGATCTGGACGCGACGCGGCAGGCGATCATCGACGCGTCGACGGTTCCGATCGGGACGGTGCCGATCTATTCGATGATCATCGGGCGCAAGCTCGAGGATCTCGACGAAGCGATCATCCTCGAAACCATCGAGCACCAGGCGAAGCAGGGGGTGGACTACATGACGGTGCACGCGGGGGTGCGGAAGGCGCACCTGCCGCTGGTGAAGAACCGGCTGATCGGAATCGTGTCGCGTGGCGGGAGTCTGCTGGCGAAGTGGATGCTGACGCACGACGCGGAGAACCCGACGTACACGGCGTGGGACAAGATCTGTCGGATCCTGCGGGAGCACGACGTGAGCTTCTCGATCGGCGACGGTCTGCGGCCGGGCGGGTTGGCGGATGCGACGGACGACGCGCAGTTGGCCGAACTTGAAACGATCGGTGAGCTGACGGAGCGCGCTTGGCGGCACGGCGTGCAGGTGATGGTGGAGGGGCCCGGGCACGTGCCGCTGGACCAGATCGAGTTCAACATGAAGCTGCAGCGACGGCTGTGTCATGGCGCGCCCTTCTATGTACTCGGGCCGCTGGTGACCGACGTGTTCCCGGGATACGACCACATCACCTCGTCGATCGGCGCGACCAACGCGGCGTATCACGGCGCGTCGATGCTGTGCTATGTGACGCCGAAAGAGCACGTGGGTCTGCCGAAGAAGGGGGACGTGAAGGAAGGTTGCATCGCCTACAAGATCGCGGCGCACGCGGCGGACGTGGCGCTGGGCATCCCGCACACGCGGAACTGGGACGATCAGTTGACGCGGGCGCGGGCGGCGCTGAACTGGAAGAAGCACTTCGAGTTGGCGTTCGACGAGGACACGGCCCGCGCGTATCACGACGAAGACCTCGACGTGGATACGGACTTCTGCGCGATGTGCGGGCACGACTGGTGCAGCGTGCGCATCTCGAAGGAGATCCAAGAATTCGCGAGCGGCAAAGACGACGCCTTTCAGCGCGGTAAGCCGGTGAAGAGCGACGCGCTGACGGCCGAGCAGAAAGCGATTCTGGAACAACGCGGCTACCTCGACCCAGCGGAAGTGCACAAGCTGGCGAGCAAGACGGCGCAGGCGGTGCCCGCGGCGGACGACGCCGGCAAAGCGGCATGCCACAGCGATTACGTGGACGACGAAGAAGCGAAGCGGTTGCAAGAGCAAAAGCTCGTGCAGTTGAACACCGCGCCGGCGCACAACCTCGCCAGCGAGGATCGGTTGATCTGAGCACGACGCGGGTCCCGCATCGCTTGGCGTCGATCGCCCGGCTCTCGCGGCCCGTGAGCCCGAACCGGGCACGGCGGCGCTCGTCGCTCGCGGCTTGAAAGAGAGGCGGACGTCCTGCCGTGGGACCCGCCTCGTGGCCGCGAGCCGGTCTCTCCAAGCCGGCAGGCGTCCTCCCCGCCCCTGAACTGCTCCACTATGGTGCCTTCTGCAAGGCCGGTCCGCAACCCGGAGGGTGCGGCCACCGAATCGTCGGGGCGTTCCCGATACCGCTCGGCCGCGCCGACCCGCGGCAAACATGCCGCCGAGCCACCAGCTATCGGTCGAACGGAGCCGTGCGTCAGGCTGACGCTCGGAAGCGTGCCGGCGACGCCGGGTTCGCCGTGTATAGACAACCTTCGCTCACGCCATGGCGATGAAGGCCATGACGGTCAGGAAGAGGATGCGTTTGCGACTGTCGTTGAGTTCGATGACGGTATTGGCGGCTTTGAGAAGGGCCATGATGGAACTCCCTCGCTTCAGGTCTTGGGTTGTGGCAGAGAGAGGGTCAAAGCCCGTGCCAAACGGGCGCCGCGGCCCGGCGGTTGCGTGCGACGCGGGTCGAAGGCGGCTCAGGACGCCTTCAAGCGGCATCGCGCCCGGCGGAACGACCGAGAAGCCAATCGCCGACGCTTCGAGCGATGCGGCCGCGTTGCGAAACCGCAACGCCGCTCGTGGCGGTCGATGCACATGCGTCCGAGCGGCGGCGCTCGCAGCGGCGTGTGTCGCCGCCTGCGTCGGTCCCGCGACCGCCGGTCAGGAGCGAGGCGCCGAGCCCGACCGGGCGACGCCCAAGGCCGAAGTCGAAGCCCAGCCCGAGCCCACCGTGGGCCGGGCGTTCCTCACCGCCTTTTCGTGGCTGCGCGACTGGGACACGCCGCAACCGGGCGGGTGGGCGGCCCAACCAGCCGGCGTCCACGGCGTGATGGTCTCGTTGCGTCTCGACGGCGAGCTGCTCGCCCGATCGACAGTCATGCAAGAAGCCCTGGCCCGCGCCGCAGCCGAGGAAGGGCGCGACGAACCGGAGCCCGCCTTGCTCGCCGCGTCACGGAAGGCCATCGCAGCGGGGCGTCATCGGCTGCTTCGCGACGCGCCAGACGGACTCAGCGACGACGTTCTTCTCCGCGCGGCCCTGCGGCGTCTCACGTTCGACGTGCAATTCGCCGGTCCGCTGGTGCCCGTCGACGCGCGAAGCTTCGAGGAATTCGACGCGCTCGTGCGCGCCGGCTTGGAAGGTGTCGCGGCCCGCGTCGGCGACGAGCTGGTCGCGAGCTTTCCCGCCGAGCACTTGATTGCGGGTTGGACGCCTTCGGAAGCCGTCCGCGCCGTCGCCGGTCGCCTTCGGCTGCCGGCCGACGAGCCCGCCGACCTGCGAGCCGAACAGGGCGCCCGCTTCTACCGATTCAACGTCCGCCACCTGGCCCAAACGCCCGCCTTCCGCTTTCCGATCGAGTTGCACCGCGGCGGCCGCGTCGTGCGACAGGACGACGTCACGCGGGCGGCGCTGCTCGCGGGCGCCGAGGCCATGGCGACGCACCTCATGACGCGCGAGCCGACCGATCGACCCGACGGCGCGGTCGGCGTCGGCCCGCCCGAACGCGCGATGGGCCTTTTCGGGCCGTACTTCGCGCCGCAAGACCGCTATCAACCGGCCTTCGCCGAGCCCCGCGGGCAGGCGCTCGCGGCGTACGCGCTCGGACGCCTGCAGCGCCTCCGCGGCGCCGACCGCTCGCTTCAACAAGACGCGACCGACGCCGCGTGGCGCGTCCTGCGCGACTTGGCCACTGTGGAAGAGGGCGAAACCGCGCCCTCGGACGAAGCCGGCGCCGAAGAGGCGTGGCTGTTGGCGTGGTCGGAGGTGGCCGCCCGAACGCCGCCCGCGGGCGTCGACCGAAAGCCGCTCGACGCGGAAGCTCGGCGCGTCGTCGCCGCGCTCGTCGAGCGACTCGGCGAGCCTGCGGGCTTCGACCCCGCCGCTATGAACGCCGACGCGCTCGCAGCCCTCGCCGTGGCTCGGGCGGCGCCTCTCGTCTTACCCGAGCCCGCCGAAGCGATCGAAACCGCGGGACGCCGCGTCCGTCTCATCTTCGGTCGTGTCGAGCCCCAACGACTGCCCGCCTTCATGCCGTGGCTCGCGTGGGCGGAACTCGAACTCAACCCGCCCATCTCATCTCGCATCGGCAGCGACACCGCGGGCGACGACGAAACCGGCGACGACGAAACCGACGATGACGTCCGTTTCGCCGACTTGCCCGCCGCGGCGGCGCTCGACCAGATGCGCGAATTGGTCGAGTCGTTCCAAGTCGGGCCGCTCGACGCCGGCGACGAGGAACCCGACCTCGTGGGCGGGGTCGTCTTCACACAGGGCGCCGCCGTGCTTCCGACCTGGCAGTCCCTCCGCGTCGCAAGCGTGCTGGCGACCATGCTCGGCGATCCGCGTCTGACGCCGCGGGAGACCTTCCACGATCGCACGGCCGTGGTGTCCGCGGCGATGCGCTTCGCCCTGAACCTCACGTCCTCCGCCTACGAGGCCCACATGTACCCGGTCGCACGGCGCGGCATCGGCGGCGTCCGACTGGCGCCGTGGGACCACACCATGACCACCGAATCCACGGCGATGGGGCTGCTGACCATGATCGAGGCGGTACGCGCCACCGACGCCCGCCTACCCGGACAGCTTCCGACCGATCGGCGACCCCGATGATGAATCATCGAACCGATCTTCGGTTTCCTCCATTTTCCGGAGTAGAGTGAGCCTTAGCGGTCCCGCGCTCGCCGCACCGGATGTCCGGCGGGCCGGGGAACGCTCATGTCCGCGACGCGCGTCGGTCCGACCGCCTCGGTCGCGCGGCACGGAGGAAACGGTGATGATGAAGGCGAAGCGAACGATGATGATCGCTGGTCTGGTGGCGGCGTGCGGTTTGGCGGCCGCGCCGCTCTCGACGCAAGCGCAGGCGCCGCGCGACGGCGCGGGCGACGCGGGCGGCGCCGAACGCACCAATCAATCGCGGCGAACCGTCGATCCCCGATTGCGATCCCTCGTCCGGATGATGCGCCCGATCACCATCTCCTTCGAGGGCGCTCAACTCCGCGACGTGCTCGAGTTCTTCTCCGACACCGCCGGCGTCGAGTTCGACGTGAAGTGGATCAACGAGAAAATGATCAATGGGCTCGACCCTGAGATGGAGATCTCCGCCGAGATCGACAACAAGATCGCCCTCGACGCGCTCGAAGTCGTGCTCGAAAAGGCCAGCGACGACGAATTCGACGAAGCGATCTGGCAGTTCGGCCGCGACGGCGTGCTCGAGTTGGGCCCGCGCTCGCGCCTCAACCGCGGCGCCTTCGTCAAGACCTACTACGTCCAGGACCTCTTGATGCGCGTTCCCGATTTCGAGAACGCGCCCGAACTCGACGTCGATTCGGTCCTCGGCGGCGGCGAAGGCGGCGGACAGTCCCCCTTCGACGACGAAGACGACGAAGAAGACGAGGACCTGCTCGGCGACCGTGAATTGGCGCTGGAAGAACTCGTCGACCTCATCCAACTGGCGGTCGAACCCGAGCAGTGGCGCGCCAACGGCGGTGACGGCGGCGCCATCACCATGTTCCAGCAGACCATGGTCATTCGCGCGCCGGACTACATGCACCGCCAGATCAACGGCTACGAATGGCTGCCCGGCGACTTCGGAGGCTTCGTCCAACGCTACCGCGACCGCCTCCGCCGAGAAGACGGCGGCGTGCAACGCTACGGCCCGGGGGCGGGGGGCGAATCGGGCGAGAGCGGTTCCGAGCATGCCGAGCGGGACTCGCACGAGTTGTCCCCGTCCGAACGTGCCGATGACGATCGGGGCGAACGCTGAGCATAGATTCGGCCCCGTCTTCCCTACCACGCTCGGTTCGCCGCCTCATGACCGCCGGTCGAGTCGCCGTCCCTTCACCAGCACCCTCCCCGACATCCTCCGTTCCGATAACGGATGCGGCCGCATAACCCGCACGCTTCGTCGCGCTCGGCTCTTCCGATCGGCCTCCGCCGTCGATCCGGCTTGATGTGCGGCGAAACCGGGCCGATATCCATGCCGTGCGGGGCGTTTCTGCGCCGCGTCCGGAGGACCGCTCATGGATATCACGACGATCGTCGGCGTGATCCTCGGCTTCGCGCTCATCATGATGGCGATGCTCCTCGGCGGCTCCATCGGCGCTTACATCGACGTGCCGTCGATACTCATCGTCATCGGTGGGACCATCGGCTCCACGCTCGCAGCGTTCCCGCTCGCCACGCTGCTGAAGCTGCCGAAGGTCGGTCAGAAGACCCTCAAAGTCGCCGCCGCCGAACCGGCCAAGCTGATCGAGCAACTCGTCAGCTTCGCCGAGATCGCCCGCCGCGACGGCATCCTCGCCCTCGAATCCGTGACCGACCAGATGAAGGACGACCTCCTGGTGGTGGGCGTGAAGATGGCCGTCGACGGCACCGACCCGGAACTCATCGAGGCGGTCATGGAGGCCGACGTCGAGAACATGATCGTGCGCCACGACGCCGGCAGAGGCCTGTTCGACACCATGGGCCGCTACGCGCCCGCGTTCGGCATGATCGGCACGCTGATCGGGCTCGTCGCGATGTTGTCCAACATGTCCGATCCCTCGGCCATCGGCAGCGGCATGGCGGCCGCGTTGCTCACCACCCTCTACGGGGCCATCCTCGCCAACGTGTTGTTCCTGCCCCTCGCCGACAAGCTCGGGCTGAAGAACGAACAAGAGATTCTCGTCAAGACGATCATCATCAAGGGCGTGATGGCGATCCAGTCGGGCGACAACCCCCGCGTGGTCGAGCAGAAGCTGTTGACCTTCCTGCCGCCGTCGTCCCGCTCGACCGAAGAGGACAAGCAGGCCGCGTGAGCGGCCGCGAGGCGCCGAAGCATGCCGAAGCGACGTCAGAAGAAAGCCGCGAAAGGGGTGCCCGAATGGGTGGTCACCTACGGGGACATGATGTCGCTGCTGCTGTGCTTCTTCATCCTGCTGGCGGCCTTCAGCGAGCTGAAGCAGGACCACGAGTACCAGCGGGTCATCACCGCCGTTCGCGAAGCGTTCGGTTTCTCCGGCGGCGTCGGCGTGATGCCGACCGACGACCCGCCGCTTCGCTCGATGCTCGAACTGATGGAGGAACTCGAGCGCGAGACCCAAACGCGGCAGGAGAACCAACTCTCGCAGTCCGAGGTGCGCGGCATCCGCGGCAAAGAGGCACGCGTCTCGAAAGTCGAAGACGGCCTCATGTTCACCATCGGCGGCAACCTCACCTTCGAACCCGGGTCGGCCGAGTTGAAACGCGAAGCGAAAAGCGAATTGCTCCGCGTCGCAAAGATGCTGCAGGGCAGGCGGAACAAGATCTCGGTGCGGGGCCACTGCGCCAGCAAGCTGCTTCCCCCCGGCTCGCCCTACGACGATCTGCTCGACCTGTCGTACTACCGGGCGAAAGCCGTGACCGACTTCCTCGCCGACGAGGGCGGGCTCGACCGACGCGTGTTGGTCGTCGAGGCCCGCGGAGACACCGAGCCGGTCGAAGGGCGCCGGCATTCGGTCGCCGCACAGACCGCCAACCGTCGGGTCGAAATCGTCATGACCGAAACGATCATGCAGCAACTCGATACCGCCGACACGAGCCGCGCCGATTCGGACGCCGCTCGCGGATCGGCGGACGCCCGCTCAGCCCCGGGCGACTCCGACGGACCGACACCGGCCGGCGACGGCTCAACATTTGACTCGCCGAACCCGGCAGGGAGCGCGACGCGATGAACGACACAGAAAGCCAAAGCGCGGCAAAGTCGAAGCCGCCGATCAAGACCGTGCTCGTCGTCGTGGCGATGCTCCTCGGCGAAGCCGGGCTCCTCGTGGGGGCGATGATGATGTTCGGCGGACCCTCCGAAGTGCAGGGCGTGACTCTGCAAGGGCCCGCCGAGCCGCAGCATTCGACCGTCGAGGTCCCGTTGCTGCACGAGCGGTTCTCCAATCTCTCCCGCGGCGTCTCGATGGTCTACGACACCGAGATTCTGCTGGTCGTTCCGTCCGAACACGCCGCGACCGTCGAAGCGATGCTCGAAGCGAAACGCGGACAGGTCCGAGCCGGCGTGTCGCGCATCTGGCGATCGGCCGAGGCCTCCTACTTCAACGAGCCCGGCTACGAGACGCTGTCGCGACAGGTCCAGGACTTCCTCGACACGCTCTTCGAAACGCAGCCAAAAGAAGGACGCTACATCGAGTCGGTGCTGATCCCGAAGTGCATGGGCTTCCGAAACGATTTCTGACGTCCGGAGGATTCGTCGCGCATCCGGTCGCGATCGACGCGTCTTGCTTCGTTGCACCGGCCGTGTTCGCCGAGTCGGTCAGGCGTCGTCCGCGGGTGTGATCGTAACGGTCACGCTCTGCCGCTCGGAACGGACCTCGACCCCCGGCGGCAGCGAACGCAGGCCCCCGCCTTCACGCACGAACCAACGGATCTCTTTCGAGAGCGAATTCTCGAGCAGTTCGTCGGGCAGGATGGCGACCACCGCGACCACCGGTAACTCGCCCGATTCGATCCGCGACACCGCGTCTTGGGGGCCGGCCACTTCCACGTCGAACACACGGTCGCCGAGGTCCACGGCCAGTTCGAACGCCCCGGCCTGCGCCGACGGAACCGTCGTCCACAGCGTCGCTTCGACGCTCGCAACGACCCGCGTCGATCGGATCGTGAGACCGACCGCAGCCGTCTGCGGCCCAAGCAACTGGACGTCCGTCATCGAACGCCACGGCTCGGGCAATTCGAGCGCCGCCGGCAGCGAACGCGGTTCGCCGGCTGGCAACGCTTCGACCTCCTCAACCGCAAGACGCGCCAACACCCGAAGTTCCCGCTCGGCCTGTTCGGCGATCGACGCCGGCACGCGGACGCGCGTCGTTTCGGGGCTCACCGTCGGCGCCGCTTCGAGATCGAGCCCGCGCGTCAGCACATCCACCGGCACGTCCTCGACCGTCTCGAGCCGCACCAATTCGCCCGTCAGCGTCGGCGGCCTGGCCGAGACGACCTCCACGTTCGCCTCGTCGACCACTTCCAGGTTCTGTAGGTAATCTGCCAGATAGATCGTGAACGGTCCGTCGGTCGCCACGCCGGTCGAATTGGGCGTGAGCACGATCACCTCGTCGAGCGCCCGCTGGACGCGATCGAGCGCGGATCGCGGGCCGCGCAACTCGAGTTGCACCTGGCCCGCGAACTCGCGGTCCACGCGCGCCCGCATCAGGTCGCGGTTGGCGTTGCTCACGACGAACTCGACGCGGGTGTTCACTTCGCGTGCCGACAGACTCTCGGCCTCGGCGAACACCCACACCGCGAGCGCCAACACCGTCACGATCACCATGCTCCGCAACCACTCACCCATCGGCACGGGTCTCCGCTGGTTTCGAGTCGGAGGCCGCGCCGCCGCGCGTGCGCGCGCGACGCTCGCTGGCGGTCTTCGGGTTCGGCGTCCCGCTCGCGCCGCGATCCGGCGGCGCCGACGAGCCGGCGACCGCGCTCACCGCCGCGTCTTCGTCGCCCGCCATTTCGCTTTCGATTTGCTTCTGCAGTGCGTCGCCTTCCGGGTCGTCCACGTCCTGCTCGGCTCCGGGTCGCGCCGTGCCCGCCAGCTTCTCGACGATGAGCTCTTCGAGTTGCTCGGGCGTAAGCGACCGCTTGAGACTCCCGTCCTCAGCCAACGAGATCGTTCCGGTCTCTTCCGAGACGACGACGACGAGCGCATCGGTGCGCTTGCTGAGCCCGACCGCCGCGCGGTGACGCGTGCCGAGGTGCGTCAGCGGCATCTCCGCCGGCTGGGCGAGCGGGAACTGCACCGCCGCCGCCAGAATCTTGTTGCCGCGGATCACCACGCCCATGTCGTGCAGCGGCGAGGAGGGCCAGAAAATCGAGTTCAACAAACTCTCGTTCACGTCGGCGTTCAGCACGCGCCCGGATTCGGCGAAGTCGCGAAGACCCACGTTGCGCTCGATGGCGACGACCGCTCCGAACTTGCTCTTGGAAAGGAACCCGGCCGAGCGGGCCACCGCCTGCGCCATGTCGCGGACATCGTCGCGGCTCGAACGCAGGAACGGCGTCTCACCCAGCCGGATGAACGCGCGGCGCAGCTCGGGCTGAAACGTGATCAGCAGCGCCAGAGCGGCGAGGCCCAGCACCTTGTCGTATAACGCGCCGATGCGTGGGAGCACGCCGGCCTGGTCGATCAGCCGCAGACCAAGCGTCGCGACCACGAGAACGACCAGCACCCCCTTGAACGCGCCAGCCGCTCGTGTGCCTTTGATGAACCGGTACGCGACAAAGACCAGCAGCCAGATCAGGGCGAGCTCGAGCCCGACCTGCCAGGGCGGGTAGTCGAGCAGCCGCTGAAATGCTCTGGCGATGGCTTCCACGGGGCAACGATCCAATCGTTCCTCGGCGGCGACCCAAACACATTGCTTACATAATGCCGCGCGTCGCCCGGCCGCCGATCCGCGCTCCGCTCTTCCCTCACTTCCCGAGTATATCGTCGCCTACGCCGCTCACCTCGAATTGTTCGCCAAAGGTTCGCTTGTCCCGCGAGTTTGCGCACGGCGTGAGACGGTTCCTGCGAACTCTGCGCCCCGCGAGGCCACGGATAGGATGCGCGCGATGAGCGAGGCCGAGAGCGTGCAAGTCTTGAGCGTCGAATCCACGCCGAACCCGAACGCGCGGAAATTCAACCTGTCGGCATCGGTCTCGGCGGGGCCCCGCTCGTTCCGATCGCCCGAGGAAGGCGTCGGCGACGAGCAGGCGGCCCCGTTCTTCGCCGTGCCCGGCGTCGCGGTGCTGCTGATCAACGGCTCGTGGATCTCGGTGAACAAAGCGGCCGAAGCGGATTGGCGAACGGTGGAGCGTGGCGTGCGCGCGGCCGTGGCGTCGCTCAGCCCGACGGCCGAAGGACAATGACGCAGCGCGACGAGACAGAGCCTGCGGAGTCGTGTCGGTTCGACGCCGCGTGGGTCAGCCGCTCCCTGGAGGCGTGGTTCGCGAAGGAAGCCCGCGTCTTGCCCTGGCGCGAGGCGGGACCGGGCGGGCGCCGCGATCCGTACCGCGCCCTGGTTTCGGAAGCCATGCTCCAACAGACGCAGGTGTCGCGGGTCGAGCCGAAGTTCCGGGCGTTCATCGAACGATTTCCCACGATCGAAGCGCTCGCGGCGGCGAGCGAGGACGACGTGCTGGCGATGTGGTCGGGACTCGGCTACTACCGGCGGGCGCGGTCGCTGCACGCCGCGGCGAAGCAGGTGGTCGAGCGGTTCGGCGGCGAGGTCCCGAGCGGCGTGGGCGAACTAATCGAACTCAAGGGCGTGGGCCGCTATACGGCTGGCGCGATCGCGTCGATCGTTTTCGACGTGCGCGCGCCCATCGTCGACGGCAACGTGCAGCGCGTGGTGCGGCGTCTCACGGGCGACGGCCGACCGATCAACGACGCCGCAGCAGAGGCGGCGGTCTGGGCGGACGCGGCTGCGCTCGCCGACGCGGCGGACTCCCCGAGCGCGACGAACGAAGCGCTGATGGAATTGGGCGCGCTCGTGTGTACGCCCGCGCAGCCGCGCTGCATGTTCTGCCCGTTGAGCACACGCTGTCGAGCGTTCGCCGACGGTCGGCAGGACGAGGTGCCGCCGCCGAAGCCGACGGCGAAGAAACGGATCGTGCATCACGCGGCGGTGCTCGTCCGCGACGAGCGGAGTCGCGTGCTGGTCGAGCGCCGACTGGATGGACCGGGCCTGTGGGCGGGTATGTGGCGGCCGCCGACGCTGGAACACGATGGGCCGAAGCCGCCGAGCCGAGCGGCGGTCGAGGCGACGCTCGGGTTGACGTTGGCGAGAGGCAAGCCCGAGCGGTTCACGCATCAGACGACGCATCGTGAGGTGCGTTTTCTCGTCTATCGCGGCTTGCTAAGTAGCGAGGCGGGTGGGCTTGAGGCAAAGTCGCGCCGGTTCGTCGGCGCCGCAGAACTCGACGGGCTGGCGCTGGCGAACCCGCATCGGCGGATGCTGATGGCGGCGTGGTCGGCGGGCGAAGGGGCGGACCGATAAATCGGCGGGCGACGGGTTCGCTCTCGGCGGCGTCCGGCGTGCGGTCGCCGATGGGTCGGATGTCCTGATGTAGTCTGAGCCGGTTCGCTGCGGGCGATCCTCGGCATACGATTGGCCCCGATCAATCGACCCACCCGACCCCAACGACAGGTGCCGCCATGACGACTTCTTCGACGCGTGATCGTGCGCTCGGTTTGGAATCTTCCGCGACGGGTTCGCGTTCGGAGGCGGCGGGGAGCGGGCCGCGAATGGTGCGCGCGCCTCGGGGTCGTGAGAAGTCGTGCCGAACGTGGCAGGCGGAGGGGGCGCTGCGGATGTTGATGAACAACCTGGACCCGGAGGTGGCCGAGCATCCGGAGAAGCTGGTGGTGTACGGCGGCCGCGGGCAGGCGGCGCGGTCGTGGCCCGCGTTCGACGCAATCGTCGACGCGCTCCGGAGGCTCGCTGTGGATGAGACGCTGCTGGTGCAGTCGGGCAAACCGGTCGGCGTGGTGCGCACCCACGAGGACGCTCCGCGGGTGCTGATCGCCAACTCGAACCTGGTGCCGCATTGGGCGACGCAGGAACATTTCGACGAGCTCGCCCGCAAGGGTCTGATGATGTACGGACAGATGACGGCCGGCTCGTGGATTTATATTGGTACGCAGGGGATTCTGCAGGGCACCTACGAGACGTTCGCCGAGGCGGGCTTCAAGCACTTTCCTGAAAGGAAAGGCGATCCGCGCGGCCCGCTGGCGGGCACTTTGAGCGTGACGGCCGGTTGCGGGGGGATGGGCGGAGCCCAGCCGCTGGCGGTGACGCTGAACGGCGGGGCCTGTCTCATCGCGGACGTGGACCACACACGGCTCCAACGCCGGCTCGACGACCGCTACCTGAGCGAGTACGACCGCGGCTGGTCGGTGGATGAGGCGATCGATCGCGCGCTCGGCCACAAGGCGAATGGACGCGCGGTCTCGACGGGCGTGCGCTGCAACGCGACGGAGCTGCTCGGCAGGTTGGTCGCGCGGGACGTGACGCCCGACCTCGTGACGGACCAGACCTCGGCGCACGACGCGTTGGTGGGCTACGTCCCGGAGGCGATGACGTTCGAGCAGGCGGTTGAGCTTCGCGAGCGCGACCCGGAGGCGTACGTCAGCCGGTCGATGGACACGATGGAGAAGCACGTCCGGCTGATGGTCGATTTACAGAAGCGCGGCGCGATCACGTTCGACTACGGCAACAACATCCGCCAACGGGCGAAGGACAACGGCTTCGCCGAGGCGTTCAGCTTTCCCGGCTTCGTGCCGGCGTTCATCAGGCCGCAGTTCTGCCTCGGACGGGGACCGTTCCGCTGGGCGGCGTTGTCGGGCGATCCGATCGACGTTTACCGGACGGATTACGAGTTGCTCAAGCTCTTTCCGGAAGACGGCGGCGGCTACAACAAGCGGCTGCACCGGTGGATCAGGGGCTGTCACAAGCACCCGGAAGCGTTGCTGGCGGGCGCGTTCGACGAATGCGAGCCGAGCTTCGCGTTCCAGGGCTTGCCTTCGCGGATCTGTTGGTTCGGGCTCGGCGAGCGCGACAAGGCCGGGCTGCTGTTCAACGAGATGGTGCGAGACGGTCGTCTGTCGGCGCCGATCGTGATCGGTCGCGACCACCTCGACTGCGGCAGCGTCGCGAGCCCGAACCGCGAGACGGAAGCCATGCGCGACGACACCGACGCGGTGAGCGACTGGCCCATCCTCAACGCGATGGTGAACGTGGCGTCGGGCGCATCGTGGGTGAGCTTTCACCACGGCGGCGGCGTGGGCATCGGCTTCAGCCAACACGCGGGCCAGGTGGTCGTCGCGGACGGCACGGAAGAGGCGGCGCGGCGGATCGAGCGCGTGCTGCGCAACGATCCGATGATGGGCGTGTTTCGGCATGCCGACGCGGGGTACGAGGATGCCGAGCGGTGCGCTCGAGACCTGAACGTCGACGTTCCGATGATGGACTGACGAGCGGCGATGCCGGGTGCGGCAGGCTGGCGGCCGGCGGTCGACGGGTGGATAGCCGAGGCGTTTTGGCACCGGCAGCGGCGGCGGTCGACGCGGGACGATGATCCGGGCACGGTCGCAACCGCTTCTTCAGCCCCACGGTAGTCCTTGGTAGGCTGGGCCGGGAAGCGGTGGGGGAGTCCTCGCCTCGCGACGCTGGAGACGCACGATGGCCTACACGAGCTTGCGGGGAGCCGAACAGGGCAACACGCCGCGGGGTATCGAGACGGCGGGGCTGTCGACGGCGACGATCGAGCACGACCGCCCGTGCGCGGTGTGCAGCTACAACCTGCGCGGGCTCGATATCGGCGGGCGGTGTCCCGAGTGCGGCACGCCGATCCGAACGCCGGCGGGTTCGCTGGATCGGCTCGGCGACGCGCCGCTGTCGTATCTCAGCGTGCTCGCGATCGGCTATCTGATGATGGGCTTCGCGGCGTTGTTCTTGATCATCGCGGCGATTTTCTCGGTGTTCTCCGCGGTGGACGGTTCGGAGGCGGTGCTGGGCTTTGGGTCGGGGCTGTTGTGGGTGGCGGGCTGCGGCGTGACGGCGTTGCCGCGCAGGCGGGCGCTGCCCGAGCGGTTGCAGGGTCAGGAGCGGCACAACGACTGGCTGTGGCTGCGGGTGGCGATGCTGGCGACGCAGTCGTTCGTTCCGCTGGCGTTCGCGGTCGGGTTCTTCTTCGGTCCGACCTGGACGCATTACCTGCTGACGCCGGCGTTGCTGGGCCTGGTGCCGCTGGGGCTGTACCAGGGTCATCTGGCGAAGTGGGCTGACGACGACGGACTGCACCACCGCTGGGTGGGCTGTGGCATCGCATCGGCGGGATTGTTCGCGATTCTGTTCGTGCTGGACCATCTCTCTCTCCTGGCGACCGTAACGCTCGGGGGGGATTCGGCTCTTGCGATCGTGTTCGGCATCGCCCGCTTCATCCTCGGTTTCATCGCGGCTCCGTTGATGGCTTTGGCCATCGTGGCGCTGGCGGTGCAGCCGTTCTTCGCGGCGAACATGGTGCACTGGGCGAGGCGGAACGCGATGAACGAAAACGCTCGCGAAGAACGGCGGCGGGAACGCTGGCGGCGACGAGCGGAAGAACTGTCGTCGGGTTCGCTGGTGTCGGACCCGGACTCGTTCGCGGGTTCGGCGGACGGGAACCGACCGGATTGGTCGCCGAGCGTCGAGTCGCTGAGATCAGCGGTCGGGAGCGGTCCCGACGTCGAGTCAATCGCGCTCGAGGGGCCGGGCGAGGCCGGCCACGCGCAGGTGAAGCCGGGCGACGAGTTGAACCTGCCGCCGCGCGATCGAAGCGGCGATGCGTCGGGGATCAGCCTGCCGAACCGGTATGCCGAGCGACCGGCGGGAGCGTCGTCGTCGCCCGCCCGTCCCGATCAGCCGAAAGAGTCGCGGAAACCGGGCGCGTCGCCTCGCTCCGCCCAACGGGAGACGACTCATTCGGGACGCGACGAGCCGACTCGCGAGAAGAAAGCGCCCGAACCGGTCGCGCCGGTGGACGACTCGAACGCGGATCTGAACCCCTACGCGCTGGAAGACGACTGACGCGGCGCGGCGTCCGCGGGCCGGTTGCGGGGCGATGGGCGGCCGATGTTCGCGACGCGTTCGTATCGGCGACACGCGCGGGACGGCGGGGGCTAGCATGCTCGCTTCGGGCGCGAGGCGGTCGGTGCGGCCGGCTGGATGGTTGCCCACAGATCGGGAGAGGCTTCATGAACGAGCGGGCGCCCGCGACGTCAACGGCATCGACGACACCGGGGGGAACGCCGCGCTTCACCGCCGAGAAGCCGGCTCGAGTCGGCGTGGTGGGCGTGGGCCGGATGGGTCGGCACCACGCGACGAAGTACGCGAACTTCGAGCACGCGGAACTGGTGGGGGTGGTGGATCAGTCGGCGGACCGCCGCGAGTCGGAGGCGGAGCGTCTGAACTGTCGGGCCTTCGCGGGCGAGCGCGACTTGCTGGACGCGGGCGTGGATGCGGTTTCGATCGCGGTGCCGACGACGCACCACCTGAAGGCGGCCTCGCCGTTCCTCGAAGCCGGCGTGGCGTGCCTGATCGAGAAGCCGCTGGCGAACACGCCGGAGGAAGCGCGGCAACTGGCCGACCTCGCGCGAGAGCACAACGCGTGCCTGATGGTGGGCCACATCGAGCGGTTCAACCCGGCGGTGCAGGCGCTGGAGCGGGCGCAGCGCTCGGGCATGTCCGACGACGGCGCCGAGGGGTTGATCCCGCGATTCGTCGAGGTGCACCGCGTCAGCCCGATGACGTTCCGCTCGGTCGACGTGTCTGTGGTGATGGACATGATGATCCACGACTTGGACGTGGTGCTGTGGCTCATGGGGGGCGTGGAGCCGGTGAAGGTCGAGGCGCACGGCGTGCCGGTGCTGACCGAGCAGGAAGACGTGTGCAACGCGCGCCTCACGTTCGAGACGACGCACGGTAAGTGCGTCGCGAACATCACCGCCTCGCGGCTCGCGTTCAAGACCGAGCGCAAGACGCGCATCACAGGGAACAACGGCTATGTATCGATCGACTACGCCCAGAAGAAAGGCGTGCTGATCCGCAAGACGGCGAACGCGATCCAGATGGAGGAAATCCGCGAAGCGCTGCGGTCGGGGACCGATCTGTCGGACCTCGATTACTCGGAGTTGGTGGCGATCGAGCCGCTGGCCATGGAAGGCGTGGACCAGTTGGAGCTTGAACTGGCGGCGTTCCTGCGCGCGGCGGGGACGGGTGAGCCGCCCGAGATCGACGCCGAGGCGGGCTTCGCGGCGGTGCGGACTGCCCAGCGCATCATCGAAGCGGCCCGCAGCGACGCGAGTTCGTACCCCTCGGCGTAAGCGGGCGAGGCCGGAGCCGACTGGGGAAGCAGACGCCCTGGTGTTCGCTCGGCCTGGCGCCGGGCCTCGATTCGATCGACTGCCAACCGGCGTTCACCACTCGGCGAAGGTGCCTTCATAAGCCGCAACCAGATCGGCGACGGGGACGCTCGTAGGAGGCTGCTCCCGAGGTCGCCAGTCGTACGTCAACGCTCCCGTCGCGTTGACGTTCGCGAACCGCTCCGTGTCGGCGACAGCCTCGATCTCGTCGATGTTCGCGTCGTCGAGGACTTGAAGAAGCAACCCTCCGAGGGGTCCATCAGCGCACCTTCCCGGGTGGTTCGGCATCGGATACGGATCGATGCCCGCGTACTCGAGCCCGAACGATCCGCCGGCCGCCAGCAGCATCTCGACGGCTGCGATGTCTCGGCTGGCTTCCGAGCTGTCGTGAGCGGCGAGAACCTTGCCCGACGCGATGAGCCGATGCATCGCTCGGTAGTAGTCGAGGATGCCGGCATCGTCGCTCGGCTGGACCGCCAGAAGATGCGAGCCGACGTTCTCGTCGGTGGGCTTGAGATCCATGGTCACGACCTTGCTGACGTCCGGCACGACGCCGACGCCTGTGATGAGCAGCGTGGGCGGGATCTCGATGGTGTGGTGCTTGCCGGTCGCGGGATCGGTGTAGCGGAACTGGTTGTTGAGCGAGTCTTTGCCGGAGATGAAGGGCGTGCGGTACATGAGGGCGCCGAAGTAGCACCCGACGGCGGCGCGAACCAGCGAGCCCATGTTGCGGGGGTCCTTGCAGCTCGGCCAGCAGAAGTTGTCGAGGATGGCGATGCGGTCGGGGTCGGCGCCGACGCAGACGAGGTTGCGCACGCACTCGTCGATCGCGTGCATCGGCATGTCGTAGGGGTCGCCGGCGTCGGGAGCGAGGCCGCACGCGATGGCGAGGCCGGCCGGCGAATCGGGATCGGGCTGGATCACAGCGGCGTCGCTCGGCCCGCGCCCGCCGGGACCGACGAGGGGCTTGACGACGGTGGCGCCCTGGACCTCGTGATCGTACTGTCGGACGATGAATCGCTTGGAGGCGGTGTTGGGATGGGCGAGAGCCTCGAGCAAACGCTTCGCCGGCTCGATATCGACGCGGTCGTCGTCGGCGACGCGAGGGGATTCCGCACGCTTCCAGACCGCCTCGCGGGTCGGCATCGGCACGCCGTCGTGGAGGAAGGGCATAGACAGCCGACCGACCTCGGCGCCTTCGAAGAAGAATGCCAATTCCGGTTCGCCTTGGTCGTTCGTCAGGCCGAACTCGCCGAGCACCGCGAGTTCGACGTGTTCCTCGTCGCAGATCGCCCGCAGCGCGTCCAGATTCTCGGGCGGCACGGCGAGCACCATGCGCTCCTGCGATTCGCTGATCCAGATCTCGTCGTAACGGAGTCCGTCGTATTTGAGCGGTGCTCTGTCGAGGTGGACGACGGCGCCGACTTTCTCGCCCATCTCGCCGACGGCCGATGAGAATCCGCCGGCGCCGCAGTCGGTGATGGCTGAATAGAGAGACGATGAGACGGAGAGTTGGAGAGACGGAGTCTTGCCTTCGTCGCGGCGTCGCTCCGTCGCTTCGTCGCTCGCCCCGTAATCCCTCGCCCGCAGCACCGCGTCGAGGACGCGTTTCTCTTCGATGGCGTTGCCGATCTGGACGGCGTGGCTGAACTCGTCGGTGTGGGTGTCGGTGAGCTCGGCGGAGGAGAAGGTGGCGCCGTGGATGCCGTCGCGCCCGGTGCGACCGCCGAGGGCGACGATGAGATCGCCGGGGCGCGCCTTGCCGGTGGGGTCGCTGGGGTCGTGCGATCCGGCGAGCGAGGTGGGCATGACGCCGACGGAGCCGCAGAAGACGAGCGGGTTGCCGACGTAGCGTTCGTCGAAGTGGACGGCGCCGTTGAGGGTGGGGATGCCCATGCGGTTGCCGTAGTCGCGGACGCCGTCGATGACGCGGGTGAGGACTTTGCGCGGGTGGATGCAACCCGGGGGGACGTGCGCGATGTCGGGCGGGGCGACGCAGAAAACGTCGGTGTTGGCGACGGGTTTGGCGCCGAGGCCTGTGCCGATGATGTCGCGGATGACGCCGCCTACGCCGGTCGCCGCGCCGCCGTAGGGCTCGATGGCGGAGGGGTGGTTGTGCGTCTCGACTTTGACGCAGACGGCGAGGTCGTCGGTGAAGCGGATGACGCCGGCGTTGTCGACGAAGACGGAGAGGCACCAGCCCCCGCGGCCCTCGGGATACGGCTTGTCGCGATCGTCTTCGGCGATGAGCTCGTGCGTCGCAGCGGCGACGGTGTTCTTGAGCAAGTTCGGGATGGTGATGCTGCCGTCGTCGTTGAGCACGGCGTTGGGTACGTTCGACCAGTCGATGACCTCGTCGCTGAGCGATCCGCTGGCGGCCGGCCGGTAGGTAACGGTGCTCTTGAGGGTCTTGTGGACGCAGTGCTCGGACCAGGTCTGGGCGAGCGTTTCGAGTTCGATGTCGGTCGGCTCGCGGCCCGCGTCGCGGTAGTACTGCTGGATGCCGCGCATTTCGTCGAGCGAGAGGAACAGGTGGCCTTCGCGCGACAGGCGTTCGAGCCCGTCGTCGTCGAGCGTGGTGATGCTGACGTGTTTGAGCGTCTGGTCGGCGGCGGGGGCCTTGGGCAGCACGTCGGGCGTCCAAGGCGAGAAATGAACGCTGTCGACCACGGGGTTGGCGAGTTCGCGGGCGACGCGCTCGAGATGCTCGTGCGTCAGGCCCTTGAAGTCGTAACGCCAACCGGTCGCGACTCGCAGCGGCTCGGCGTCGAGCAGGTCGGCGACGGCCCGCGAAACCGTACCCGCGGCGGGGTCCATCACGCCCGGCAAGGGGTGCGTCTCCAGCACCTGCGCGCCAGGCGCCGGGGGATCGACGCCGATCAGCCCAGTTTCTTTCGCGGGGTCGGTGAGCAATTCGAAGAGGACCCGGTCGGCTTCTTCGGCAGAGAACGCGGCCTCGATGAAATACACCCGCGCGGCACGGATGTCGGACGGGTGCACGTCGGCCCGCGCGGCGGCGCGGCTCACGGCCGCGCCCTTCGGATCGCCCGCCTCGGGCAATTGCCGCACCTCGAAGCGGAACACGCGCAGCGTGCTCACGCGATCATCGCCGACCGACACGGTGGAACTCGTCATGCGGCGCAGTGTACCGGCCCGCCGAAGGCCGCCGTTTGATACCGAGCGGGCACGCGCCTTCGGGGGCGGAGATTCCAGGGGGAGTTGGGGCGTCAGGTTTTGGTGACGCGCATGACTTCGGCGAGGGTGGTGACGCCGCGTTTGACCTTGTCGAAGCCGTCGTCGCGCATCAGCGAGAGGGCGCCTTCGCGTCTGGCTTGTCGGACGATCTCGGAGGCGTTGCCATGCTTCATGACGACGTCGCGCACGTCTTCGGTGGCGACGAGGAGTTCGTAGATGCCGACGCGGCCTCGATAGCCGGTGAAGTTGTTGGCTTTCGCCGGCACGCCGCGGCGGAGCTGGCCAGACTCGGGCAGATCGAAGCCCTCGGGCACCTCGTGCGGCTCGGGCGTGTACAGCTCGTTCGAATGAACGCACACGCGACGCACCAAACGCTGGGCGAGCACGCCCTCGATCGACGACGCGACGAGGTACGGCTCGACGCCCATGTCGAGCAGCCGCGGCATCGCGCCGGCGGCGTCGTTGGTGTGCAGCGTGCTGAAGACGAGGTGACCGGTGAGCGAGGCCTGCACCGCGGCGTCGGCGGTTTCCTTGTCGCGGATCTCGCCGATCATGATCACGTCGGGGTCGTGACGCAGGATCGCGCGCAGCCCGCCGGCGAAGGTGAGGCCGACCTTGCTGTTGACCTGGATCTGGTTCACGCCGGCGACGTGATACTCGACCGGGTCTTCGACGGTGATCGCCTTCACCTCGTCGCTGATGATCCGGTTGAGCGAGGCGTAGAGCGTGGTGCTTTTGCCGCTGCCGGTGGGGCCGGTGACGAGGAGGATGCCGTGCGGCTTGGTGATGAGCGAGTCCCACCGAGAGACGACGCCCTCGGGCATGCCGAGTTCGTCGAGCGAGAAAAGCACGGCGCTCTTGTTAAGGATGCGCAGCACCACGCCCTCGCCGTAAAGCATGGGGATGACCGAGACGCGCAGGTCGTATTCCTGTCCTTTGCGTTTGATGGTGATGCGGCCGTCTTGGGGAGTGCGCTTCTCGGCGATGTTCAGCGACGACATGATCTTGATGCGGCTGACGATCGCGGCGCTGAAGGCGTGGATGGTGGCGGGCACGTTGGCGCGTTGCAGCACGCCGTCGATGCGATAGCGGACGATGAGCTTGCCCTCGTACGGCTCGATGTGCACGTCCGTCGCCCGGCTGTCGAGCGCTTCGAACAGCAAGTCGTTGACGAGGCGGATGACCGACGCTTCCTGGGCCAGTTCGGCGTCGTCGTCCTCGGCCTGCTGCTGCTGATCGAAGTCGATCGCCACATCGCCGCGGTCGCGGGCCATCTGCTCGAGAGTGTCGCCGCCGACGCCGTAGTTGTCGCGGATGAACTCGCGGAGATCGTCCTCAGCCGCGAGGACCAGATCGATCGGGCAACCAGTGATGAGCCGAAGCTCGTCGAACACGCTCAGCTCGAACGGGTCGCTGGTCGCGACACGGAGCACGCCTTCGCCGTGGCCGTTGCCGCCCGCGTGCCGGGCGATCGGCACGCACATCTGCCGGAAGACGACCTGCGGCGGGATGGATCTGAGCACGTCGTCCTCGACGGTCACCTCGGAGAGGTCGACGATCTCCATGCCGAACTGTTCGCCGATCGCCCGCGTGATCGCCTCGGGCTTGACCATGCCGAGGCGGACGAGCGCATGATCCAGACGTTCGCCCGACGAACGGTGCTCGGCGAGCGCCAGCTCGAGCTGCTCGGACGTGATCAGCCCGCGATCCATCAGGATGGTGGCGATACCCATGGCGGTTCAGTTTACACGCCGGCCGCAGCATGGCGAACGGCGGAGTTCGAGGTTCGTTTGGGCATGTCGAGCCGCCGGCATCATCCCTCGAAGACCGCGCATGTCCGGTCGGTTTCCCACACCGTCACGGATCGGAGCCTCGCCGTGCCCTCGCTGGCTCGGCGGATCGGCTCGGCGAGCAGTTCGTAGCACACCGCGGCGATGTGTTCGACTGATGGATTGACGCCCGACGGGCCGCCAAACTCATCGGTGTCGCAGTTGAGGTTCTTGTGATCGAACCGCTCGATGACGTGCTCGTCCGTGACGGCTTCGAGCTGCGCCAGCGAGAACCGCGAGCGGCGATCCTCGCCCAGATTCACATCGACCACCGGCTCGACTTGGTAGTTGTGCCCGTGTCCCGACGGGTTGTTGCACTTGCCGAAGATGGCGCGATTCTCGTCGTCGCTCATGTCGGGGACGTGCAGGCGATGGCTGGCGGCGAAGTCGAACCGTTGACGGATCGTGACGGTGGCCATGTCGTGCTTCTCCGCGGAGACGCTGTAGGTCGGCGTGAGGTTCCAGGTGACGCCCGTGACGATGCCGCCAAGGCGTTCGTCGATGGGCGGGATGAGTTCGTGGACGAGCGCGGCGGGGTCGGTCCAGGGGCGATCGTCGCAGGCCGCGGCGATCACCGGCAGGGCGCCGTCGCGGGCGGCCCGGTCGACGTCTTTGATGTTGACGAGATAGCCGGTCGTCGGGTCGGGCGTTCCCTCGCAGCGGACGGTGAGCTCGTAGAAGCGCCCGAGGCCGCTCATCGCTGGTTTACCGCCGAAGCCGTTGTCGCCGCCGGTCGCACGCGAAGCGGTGGCGCCGCCGCCCTCGGGCTCGGCCGGGGGGTTCACGCAGAATCTGATGGTGCGGGCGAGACGAACTGGCATATCGATCACAATAGGCCGGCAAATGTGCTGGGCCCCTACGATGATCGGTCGCGGCGGACGCGCCCGACTCGCGGGCCGGTCCGATGGAGATTCGAGGAGAACACGATGGCGACACGAATGACGACGAAAGTGCTGCGATGCTCGACGGTTGGTATCGTCGCGGCCGCTGTCTGGGCGACGGGTGGTTGTGCCGGCGATGCCGCTTCCGAGAACGAGGCCCGACCGATGCCGTCCACCGCGGCTCCGATCCCCGACGCCGACGACGAGCGTTCCGATGGGTCCACACCGCCCGAAGACCGCGAGACCGCCGCGTCCGCTGCCGCGGATGCTTCGTCGGCCGGCGACGAGCGGGCCGGGCCGGCGAATGACGACGCCGACCTGTCGGACGCGTTCGTGCTCCGATACGAAGCCGAGACCATCGACGGCGAGCGCGTCGACCTTGCCGGCTACCGCGGGCAGGTGGTGCTCATCGTCAACACGGCGTCGAAGTGCGGCCTCACGCCGCAGTACGCCGGCCTGCAAAGCCTTTACGAGAGCCGCCGCGACCGCGGGCTGACGGTACTCGGCTTTCCTGCCAACAACTTCGGGAACCAGGAGCCGGGCAGTAACGACGAGATCGCGGCTTTCTGCGAAGCGAATTTCGGCGTCACCTTCCCGATGTTCGCGAAAGTCTCCGTGCTGGGCGAGGACCGCCACCCGCTCTTCCGGCAACTCGCGACGCTCACCGCCGCGCCGACCTGGAACTTCACCAAGTACCTCGTCGACCGCGACGGCAACGTCGTGGCGCACTTCGGCCCGCGCACGGCGCCCGACGATCCCGAGCTACTCGCCAAAGTCGACGAATTGCTCGCCGAAGGCTGAGGTTGGCGGCCCGCGCACGGGAAACGCTCGCACACGCCAGCGACGACTCACGAAATCTTGCTACATCGCGTCCCGCTCGTCGAGTTGCTCGATCATGCGCTCGACGTATCGCCAGCCGTTGAGTTGTACGCGTATGTCGCGCAAGCCCTCGTCCGACGGAAGATCGCCGAGCTCAGCGAACGCCCGCGTCAGTCGCTCTAGAAACTCGACCCGTCGTTCGTCAGCCCATGCTTGCAATTCGGCTTTGAGCGCGGGATCGCCCGTCGCGGCTGCCTCGTCCATCCGCTCGCGAATGTCGAGCATTTCCATGAGCATGTTGTCGGGCAGGTCCTTGACCTCCGTGGCGGAAGGTCCACCGAGCGTTTCAAGCAAAGCCTTGGCGGCCGACTCTTCGTCGGCGAGCGCTAGGTAGGCTTCGTTCACCCGCGCGAGTTCGGCGGCCGCCTCGGTCGGCTCCGATGCACGATCGGGGTGCAGCGACGCCGTGCGCCGCAGCCGAGCCTTATCCAGCGCGGCGCGATCGACTGGGAACGCGCGAGGCAGCCCCAACACGGCGAAGGGGTCGGCGGGTCCGGCATCGCAGTCGTTGCTAGGCATCGCGTCGGCTCCGTGCGTACGGCTGGTCGGACCGATCCCGCAGCCGTCGCCAATCACCTTATAGGCGAGATCGGCCGAAGCGGTCCCCTCCGCCGTGACTCCATCAAAAAGGCGGCGACCACGGTCGTGGTCGCCGCCCGAAGAGAAACGCACCGATGCTCGCCGCAGCAGCCCGCAACGGCGAAAGCTTCGCCTTTGTCGAGCGTCGCCGGCCCCCCGTGGCCCCCCCGCCGATCAGCCGGTGCAGCCGAAGTCGCCGAGCACGGCGAGGAGGTCATCGGCGTTGACGAGACCGTCGCCCGTCAGATCGCCGTCGGTCGTCGTGGAACCGAAGTTGCCGAGGATCAGCAGCAGGTCGTCCGCGTTGGTGAGCCCGTCGCCGGTCACATCGCCAGAGCACGCCGAGCCGCTGGAGACGACGTCGAAGGTGATGTCGTCGAGTTGCACCTCGCAGGTGATGTCGTTGGAGGTGATGGTGAACTCGGTGATCGGCTGATCGACGGAGAAGCCGATCCACAACGGGGCGCCGACGATGTCGCCGAACTGACCGCCGCTGAGGTCCGAGACGGGCGTCGAGTTCGGGTCCTGGATCGCACCGGGCGCCGACAGGGGATACGACGTGCCGTCGATGATGACGCTGAGGTCGTCGAGAGTGCAGCCGTTCCGGAGTTCGTAGAGCGTCGCGGCGAAGGCGGTGAACGACTCCCCAGAGCCGACGCCGACGGAGAACGCCGTCGTCACGTCCGAGAAGAACGTCGGGTAGATACCCACGGCATATCGCTCGGCCGGATCTTGAAAGATGACGGGTTGGCGGACCACGCCGGAGTGGATGTAGAAGCCGCACTGCGAGCCGCGCGGGTCGTCGTCGCCGATCAGGTCGGCAGCGAAGTTGCCGAACGTGCGCCGGCCTTCGGAGGGAAAGTGCTCGACGATAATGTCGTTGCAGTCTTCCGGGTCGGTGAACGACGAGAAGTCCTCGAAGACGGGGTTGGCGAACGAACCGACGAACGACGCGGGGACGCTCGCGTGGACGTTGTACGTGTCGCCGAAGGCGGTGAAGTCGACCACGGCGACCGGCTGGAAGGTCGGCGTGGCGGCGAAGGCGACGGGTGCGAGCACGGCGGCGGCCAGCGCAGTTGCGACACGGCGAGGGGCTTTTTGATTCATTGGACTGATCCTTTATGTCTCTCTGGACGAAACGGCGGAAGAGCGATCGGCCCGACCGATCCGGGATGATCGCGCCTGAAGTATGCGCTCGGGGCTGACCAAACGCAAGCAATTGGCATGATCCAATTGACCCCGTTCTTGGTCCGAACTGGCGACTTGCCCCGATTTGCCATGCACAGGGCTTTCGTGACCGGTTCGGCACCACGCCGTGTTCCGACGGGGCGCCTGCTGGAACGAGGTCAGCACAACATCCCCTCCCCGGCTCCCGCCCGGCTTCCGCCCTCCCTCGGGGCCTGCTCCATTCCCCGGGGCCCGCGCCGCTCGCTATGCCGGGCCGGCGCCTTCGAGCATCCGCGCGACCGCGGCGCAGAGATCCCCGCTCTCCACCGGCTTGCTCAGGTGCGTGACGGGGCCGAAGCCCTTGGGCAGCCACTCCTCAGGGCGGTAGGCCGTGAGGAACAGGAACGGCACGCCGCGCTCGCGCAGCACCTGTGCCGTTGGCACCGACGAGCCGCCGACGATCTTCAGGTCGAGCACGGCGCCGTCGAGTCGTTCCGAGCGAGCCGCCGCCAACGCCTGATTCGCCGACGGAATCGGACCCTTCACGCGATACCCCGCCGCGCCCAGCACCGATGCGACGTTCAACGCGAGCAGGAAGTTGTCCTCGACCAAGAGAATCGTCCGCGACGGCGAATCGGTTTCCGCTTCCGACCGGGCCTGTTGATCCGCCGGCGCCGATCCGCCATGACGGTCTTCCAGCGAGCCGTCGCCTGAGACCGAGCGAACGTTCGACGAACTCGCATACGCCGTTACGACCCCTGTCGCACCGTCACTTTGATAAGCAGCGTATCGCGGCAAGTTGAGCCATTCTGAGAAGCGTTTCTGCAAGACAGGCCGCTCCAGGCGAGGGATCGACGTCAAGCGCTTCTCGCGCAAAGTAGCGTAGGCCCGTGGCTTGTAAACCCCGGCATCGGGGAAATTCGTTCGGAAATTCCCGCTTCGACCATGTTGCGCAGTTCTTTCTGGGCGCCCCGCCCCGCTCGTGCGCGTCGCGGATACGAGCCCTCACGCGTTCTTGCGACGCGATTCCACCACGCGATCCTTGGCGTCGCAGGGCTTTCGAGATACGGTGCAAGCAGTCCCGTTCGGGCCGCCACGGTGTATCCCAGCGTGTCCGAAGACGCCGAATGAGAGAAAGGTCGAATCCATGCGCGAACGACACGGAGTGCAATCGACTCCCCCCAACGCCGGAGTATTGGTCGCGTGGGCCGGCCTGGCGCTCGCCGCCCCCGCGGCGCTCGCCCAGACGCCGTTCGAGGTGTCGGAAGACGGCCAATTCTCCGCGACCGTCCGCGCCGGCGAGACCGCCTTCGGCGTCCGTTCCGCCGACACCGTGCCCTTCGGCACCAACCCCGACCAGGAGGTAACCCTCCGGCGGCAGATCGGCGGCGTTCAGATCGCCGACATGAATGACGACGGCCTCAACGACGTCGTCGCCGTCGTCTACATCTCCAACGCGTTCCCACCCTACACCGAGTTCCAGGATCAGATTCTCTACGGCCTCGGCTCCGCGGGCATCGATCTCACACCAGGCTGGCTGAGCGACGACGCGACCCACACGGGCGACGTCCAGATCGGCGACATCGATCGGGACGGCTTCCCCGACATCGTCACCATCCACGGCGGCAGCATCCGCCCCGACAACGTCCGGGTCTACTACGGCGGCCTCGCCGGTCCAAGCACCACCGCTGCTTACGTCTCGACGACCGGACCCGCCGCGTGGGGCACCGCCGGCGACCTCGTCGATTTCGACAACGACGGCGACCTCGATCTGTTCACCTCAAACCAAGGCCTCTCCCCAGACCCGCTGCGACCGAACTTCGGTTTCCGCAACCTCAGCGGCTCTTTCGCGACCCAGCCGAGTTGGATCTCCGCCGACAGCGCCGTGCAGAACGGCGTCGACGCGGCCGATATCAACGGCGATGGCTGGGTCGACGTCGCGGTTGCGAAGGGCACGAACTTCGTCTCGGGCATCTACCTCGGCCAACCCGACGCGCTGCCCAAAACGACGCCGAGCCTCCTGCTCGGCCCGCTCGAGCCGGACCGCACCGAGGCCGACCGCGGCGCCGTCTTCGCCGACTTCGACCAGGACGGCGATCAAGACATCTTCTTCAACGGCCGGCCCGGCGAGCTCTATGACACCACCGGATTTGAGCTCATCTCGTCCTACATGACGATGCCGCCGTTCGAGAGCCCGCAAGAAACCCGCGCCTTCGACGTCGACGGAGACGGCGACCTCGACCTCGCCGAGGTGCACTTCAGCGACGGCCGCGCCCACATCTATCTCAACCGCGGTGGCGTTCTCGACGCCGCCCCTTCGTGGACCTACGACGCGCCGCAGGTCGGCACCTCGCTCGCCTTCGGCGACGTCAACAACGACGGCCGACCGGATTTAGTCGTCGGCTACGCCGGCGACGTCTCCCTCCGCGTCTTCTTCGCCGAAGTCGTCTGCGAGGGCGACGCCAACGGAGACGGCGTGACCAACGCCGACGACCTGCTCGTCGTCCTCGGCAACTTCGGGGACGCCGTCCCCGGCGGCGCGGACGACGGCGATTTTGACCAGTCCGGCATCGTCAACGCCGACGACCTGCTCGTAGTGCTCGGCGCGTTCGGTTGCACGGGGTGAGGCGTCGGCGGCCGATCGCCCGGCCGCTCGCCTGCCGAGCGTCGCGAGTCGGCACGGTGTTCAGCGGCCGATCATTGGCTCGATCCAAGCCGCCCAGGCGAGTGAGTCCGCCCACCGTTCACCGACCCCCGCCCACCGCCGCCCGTCGACCTTGGTCATGCAGCGGAGCCAATCCGGCTCCGCTCTTTAATGCGCTTCTACCAGTGAAGCGGTTCTGAGGTTCGGTCGCACCCGGTCAAACTGCGTCATCCCTGCGGACGGCGCGGCATCTTCGCCTCCGGGTTTCCCCCTAAATTGGTGCGCTCCATTTGCCGATCCGCGTTGCCGCGACATGGTGAGGGCGAGGCCGCTCACCGCGGGGCGCGATGCTGTTCAACTCGTACATCTTCATATTCGCCTTTCTCCCGCTCGCCGTGGCCGGGTTCTTCGCGCTCGCGCACTGGCTTCCTCGGGGAGTGCGGCGCCGAGCCGCGATCGGCTGGCTCGTCCTCGCGTCCCTCGCCTTCTACGCCTGGTGGAATCCGCCGTACGTCCTGCTGCTGCTCTTCTCCCTGGCGTTCAACTTCGCCGCCGGGTGGGCGGTCGCACGCCGCCACGGCGACCGGCGGAGCGGCCGGTCGCTCCGCCGCCTTGCGCTCGTCCTCGGCATCGGCGTCAATCTCGGACTGCTCGGCTTCTTCAAGTACGCCGATTTCTTCATCGCCACCATGAACGCCGCGATCGGCGCCGACTTCAACTTCCTCAACGTCATCCTTCCCCTCGCGATCTCCTTTTTCACCTTCCAGCAGATCACCTATCTCGTCGACTCGTACCGCGGCGATACGGTCGGCTATTCGTTTCTCGACTACGCCTTGTTCGTGACTTTCTTCCCCCAGCTCATCGCAGGACCGATCGTGCATCACAAAGAGATGATGCCCCAGTTCCGCGACGAGCGCACATTCCGTTTCGACCCGCTCAACGTCTCGGTCGGTCTGACGCTTTTCACCACCGGCTTGTTCAAGAAGGTCGTGATCGCCGACAGCCTGGCGCCCTATGCGAACCAGGTGTTCACCGCCGCCGAGAACGGCGTTTCGCCCGGCTTCGCCGAAGCCTGGACCGCGGCGCTCGTCTACGCGCTGCAGCTCTATTTCGACTTCTCCGGCTACTCCGACATGGCGCTCGGCGTCGCCCGCATGTTCGGCGTGCGGCTGCCGGTCAACTTCGACTCGCCCTACAAGGCCCGTAACACCGGCGAATTCTGGCGCCGCTGGCACGTCACTCTCGGCCGATTCCTCCGCGACTACGTCTATATCCCGATGGGCGGCAGCCGCCGCGGCACGCTCCGCCGCTTCGCCAACATCTACGTCGTCATGATCCTCTGCGGCTTCTGGCACGGCGCCGGCTGGACATTCATCGTGTTCGGCGCCGTCCACGCGACGTTCGTCGCCGCGAACCACGTCCTGCTCATGATGAAACGACACCGCGGCGCTCCGGACGACCACGGCGGACGCACCGCCGCCGCTTTCGCCTGGTGTCTCACGATGGGCGCCTTCCTGCTCAGCATCGTCCTCTTCCGCGCCGAGTCATTCGGCTCGGCGTTGCTTCTCCTCCGCGAGATGATCTTGCCGAGCGCCGAACCGACGGCGAGCCCGATCGGTCTCGACGTCGCCGCCGGCCTCACGCTCGCGCTGCCGCTGCTCGTCTTCTGCCTCCTCGCGCCAAACAGCAACGCGATCATGGCCGACTACCACCGCCCCATCGCCTGGCGGCCGCGTGAAGAGGGCGGCCACGAACCCGCCGCGCCCAAGTGGTTGCGCTGGCGACCCACCCTCCCGCTCGCCGTCATCACCGCCGCCATGTTCGTCGTATCGGTGCTGCTGCTCAGCCGCGCCAACGAATTCCTGTACTTCCAGTTCTAAACGAGGAAGCCCGATTCCCTATGCCGATGCCGACCGTCACGCACGACCCGACGACCGCCGCGCCCCGCGCCGGCGCGGTTGGATACCTCGCGATCGTGCTCGCGCTCGCCGCGTGCGCGCTCGCCGCCGTCGCCGCCGTCAATTGGTGGGTCGACCCGTTCGGCGGTTTCCGGGGCGAAGCCTCGCGGTACTGGCAGCATCAGACCATGCGTCACACACGCAGCTGGCGCGGTGAAGCCGTCCGGCGCGCCGAGCCCGCCACCGTGCTCCTCGGCTCCTCGCGAACCGAAGTCGGATTCGACCCGCAACGCCTTCCCGAACGAATGCAGCCGGCGATCAACGTCGGTCTGTCCTCCGCGACCAGCTATGAGTTGCTCCGCGCGATCGAAACGCTCGAGCGCGTCGACGCCGTGCGCACCGTCGTCCTCATGGCCGGCCCCGAAGTTCTCGTCGCCGAACCGCGCGGCGCCGAAGACTTCGCCTGGTCGCGCTTCGACGACGATCGCGTCGCCTTCGAGCGGCGCCTCGAAAGACTGCTCAGCTTGCGCACGCTCAAGGCCTCCGCCGGAACCGTCAAAGCCGCGAGCCAGAACCGACTCGCCATCGTTCACGACGACGGCTTCCGCGACTGGGCCGAGCGGCCCGACGAACTGTGCGTCCGCGAACGCTTCGCCCGTGTACTCGCTCGGCCCGACCTTGAAGGCGCCGTCGGCCCCGAGTGGACCGAGGGTCGCTCCCGTCATGTTCAGGAGATCGCCCGGCTCTGCGCCGCCCGAGGTTGGCGGATGGTCTACGTCATCCCGCCGGTGCACGCCGTCCGACTCGAGAAGTGGGCGGCCCGCGACAAGCTCTGGCGCTTCGATTGGCTGCGCCGCGAGGCGGTTCGATCGCTGCCGCCCATCTTCGAAAGCGTCGGCCGGCCCGACGACCTCAGCGTCATCGACTTCAGCGGCTGCAACGCCTTCACCGTCGAGCCGATCCCCGACCGGATGGGCGCCGCCGCGACGACGCGCTGGTGGTGGGAAGAGCTGCATTTCACCGCCGAACTCGGCGCGATCATGCTCGACCGCATCGCCGCCGCAGCGGGACACGGTGACACCCACGCCGGACTGCACGCCGAAGCGCGACCCGAAGCCTCAACAGAGCCGGCTCACCGCTTCGGCGTGCGATTGACCAAAGCAAACGTCGAAGCGCACATCGGCAGACAGGCCGAAGCCCTCAAAGAGTGGCGTGAGGCGCAGGCCGCTACGGTCGAGTGGGCGCGGCGACTGTTCGAAGGATCGTGAGGCCGACCGTCGCGAAAAGCGATCGCGAACCATGCCGACGTACCTTCACCGCCGATCCGTTTCCAGCACTTTGGCGCCGTCGCGATCCGCCCGCTCGTGTCCAGTGTGCGCGGCAATCGACGACTCCGCCTGCTTCGGCTCGACCCCGTCGGGTCGGTCCCATGCGTCGTACAGCCGATCCAAAATCGAACGCGACGTCCGCGTGTAGGGATGATTCGGCCCGAGCGTCCGCTCGAACGTCTCATACGCACGGATCGCGTGCGGCTCCGCTTCGGCGTACCGCTCCGTCTCGATCAACACCCGCGCAAGCAGGCTGTGCGACACCGCGGTATGCCGATGGGCGTCCGGCAACACGCGGCGCCGAACCTCAAGCACCGACCGAAAGATCTCTTCTGCACGCTCGAGCCCGCCGACATCAAGAAAGAGCAAGCCGAGGTTGCTCCGGCTCGTCAACGTGTGCGGATGATCGGGGCCGAACAGCTCCGAATCCACCTCCACCGCCCGGCGGCTGATCGGGAGCGCCTCGTCGTGGCGGCCCAGTCGCTGTAGCACCAATGCGTGCGACGCCATCGCCGCCGACGTCGTCTCGTTCAACTCGCCGTGCTCGGCCCGAGCGTGCTCGACTATCTCCCGCATCAGAAGCTCGGCCGCCTCGAACTCGCCGCGCTTATACCGAACCGACGCCAGAAAGAATCGCGCGTCCGATGTCACGCGGTGGTCGGCGCCGAGCGCCGCCGCCGCCGACGCGTGGCTCTGCTCGAAGACGGCGCCCGCGTCGTCGAAGGCGCCGCTGTCCATGAACGCGATCCCGAGCAGCAGCCGCGCGTCCAGCGTGTCTTCGTGCAGCGGACCGAGTTCCGCCGCCCGCAGCGACGCCGCACGCTCCAAGTGTTCCCGCGCTTCCTTCGGCGCGCCAAGCCCGATCAACGACTGCCCGATCACCGCCCGCACGTGCGCTTCGCTCAACGCCGCTAGCCGTTCGGCACCTTCGGCGGGCGCCGCGCCTCGCGTCGACGCACCGTCCGAACTCGCCGCCGAACTCGGCGACGCCTCCGTTCCCAGCGATTCCGCGACGTCTTGGAGAAACGCGCGGAGCGTGTACTCGGCGCCCGCTTCACCGGGTTCCGCTTTCGCCAGCGCATCGGTCAGCAACCCCAGCGTCCGCTCCGCCTCGACCCGATCCAACTCGGCGGCCGAGCGAGCGGCTCTCGCTTCCGCCAACGCCGCCTCCGCCGTCCGTCGCGCCTCGGCCTCCGCGTCTCGCGCCACGGACGCCGACGCCGCCATGCCCGCCGCGACCACCGTTCCCGCCAAAAGGCCCGCCGCCGCCAGCGTCGCCGCCGCCAGCGCCGCTCGCCGACGCCGCGCGAACTTCATCAACTGGTACGACATGCTCGGCGCCCGAGCCAGAATCGGCTCGTGACGCATCATCCGCCTCAGGTCTTCGCCGAGCGCCTCCGCCGACGGATACCGCCGCTCGCGATCCGGGTCGAGCGCGGTACCCAGGATTACCGAGAGATCGCCCGACAACGACGCGGGCGCCGAATGCCGGACGTCGGGCCGGCTCGCGCCCCGCACACGATCCAACGCCGCAGCCAGCGGCAGATGATCCACATCGTGCGGCGGCGCGCCCAGCGTCAACTCGTGCAGCACGGCGCCGAGCGCGTACACGTCCGTCCGCAGATCGACCCCGTCCGCGTCCGCCGCCGCCTGCTCGGGGCTCATGTACGCCAACGTGCCCAGCAGCTCGCCCCGCGCCGTGTGCAGCGGCTCATTCTCCAACGGCAAGACCGCCCGCGCGATCCCGAAGTCCAGCACCTTCGGCCAGCCGCCTTCCTCCACCAGAATGTTGCCGGGCTTCAAATCTCGATGAATCACGCCACGACGGTGCGCGTCGTGCACCGCGTCGCACACCGACGCGAACGTCTCGATCACGGCCCCCAGCTCCGCACGCCCCGACCCAGCCCAAGCCGTGATCGGTTCGCCGCGCACCAACTCCATCGCGATAAACGGCGTCGGCGTCCCGGCCGAGCGATCGATCCCCGACGAATACACCCTCGCGATGTTTGGATGCTGAAGCCGAGCGAGGATCTCCGCTTCTCGCTCGAATCGAAGCAGTATCCGATCGGACTGCGCGTGATGCTGCAACAGCTTGATCGCGACCAACCGCTGCGGGCGATGCTGCTCCGCCTCGTACACGACTCCCGTCGCCCCCCGGCCGAGTTCACGCATCAGCGTGAATCCCTCCATCGTCGGCGGCGACGCTTCACCTTTCCGTTCGACGAACGATCGCCCCGCGACCGCTGGTCCTTCGCCCGCCGCCGTTTCCCGCCGGGCCACCTCCAGCATCGTCAACGCTTGCGACAGCAGTTCCTCATCCCCGACGCACGCCGCTTCGATCGCCGCCGCCGCGTCCGGGGTGTCGAGGTTCTCGTACTCGTCGAACACCGCCCGCAGTCTGGCGAACCGCTCCGGTTTCATGACCGCTCGCCCAAGGGCTTGTCGCCGCGTTCGAGTCTCGCAAGCAACCACAGCCGCGCGAACCGGGCGTCAAGTTCGACCGTCCGCGCCGACACGCCCAGCAGCGTCGCCGTCTCTTCAACAGTCAGCCCGCCCAGATACCGGCACTCGATCACCCGGCACTGACGCTCGTCGAGCCGCTCCAGTTCAGCCAGCGCCTCCTCCAGTGCGATCGCGTCGATCGGGTCCGCCTCGCGAGCCGCGACGCCCGACAGCGTCAGACGCCTTCGACCGCCCCCACGCTTCTGCGCCCCCGCCGCCTTCGCATGGTTCACCAGCAACTGGCGCATCGCCTTCGCGCCGAGCGCCAGCGCGTGCTCGCGCGACGTCGCCCGCGCCGACGGCGACGACGCGATCTTCAGATACGCCTCGTTCACCAAAGCCGTCGGCTGCAACGTATGCGCCGACGACTGCCCGCGGAATATCGCCCGCGCCATCGACCGCAACTCGCCATAGATCGACGCGAACAACTCCGGGTGCTCGCCGTGCGAAGCGCAAGAATCATCGGGGGCTTCGCCTCCCGCGAGCGAGGAGTCGTTCGCCTCTTCGATTCGCTGACCGCGATCCTTCGTCATGGGTCCTTCGTCTCCGTCTCCGGCAATAAGCGTAGCCCCAAGCCGGACGATCACGAAGCAACATGCGGTTTTCTCGCTCGCTCGACGCAGCGAGGCCCGGCGCCGCGCGGCACACCGAAGCGCTTCCGGTCCTTCTGGGCAAGCGGAAGCGAAGCCCGCCGACGCCGGTTGCGCCTCGACCCCACGCCGATCTTCATCCAAGGCCCGACCCCGACCCCGACCCCGACCCCGACCCCGACCCCGACCCCGAGGACGCGTTAGGCCAGGTTCGCCTCGTTCAGCAACCGATCCACCAGCGTCTCGAGCGTTTCGACCTCCGCGGGAGCGCCCGGCGGCGGCGGCGGGAAGTCGATTCGCACCACGCCGTGCGCCAGGCGGACGTACAACCCGCGTGGGTCCACCCCCACGCACACCGGCTCGCCCGCCATGTCCGCGCCGGTCCGCTTGATGCACAACGTCGCCAAGTCGTCCCGCCGTCCATTCAACCGCTTACAGATCGCCGGCTCCTGCGACGCCGCCGGGTTCGGCGTCATGAACGCGTCGCCGTCGAACACCCACGGCCCGTGCTTCGCCGAGTCGATCCAGAACGCAGCCCATCTCGTGTGCTCCGGCGTCTCTCGGCCCGTGTCCGGTTGCTGGTCCGCCGAGTCCGACGCCGCGGTCTGACCCAAATGGAACGCCAGCCAACGGTCCGTCGCGTGGCTCTCTTCGATCTCTTCCACCGACAACAACAGCGACAACGCCTCGTCCGTTTCCTCGGGAACGAACAGCACCAACTGACTCGCGAAGAACGTCGCCGCCGGCGCCGACGCGATCAACCGACCGGACGAAGGCTCAGCGACGAAGCGGATGTGCGTGTGCTGGTCGTCCAGTTGCAGGTCACCCTCGCGATAGGCGTGGAAGACCGCCAACGCGTGGTGCAACGCGTCGGCTTCGATCTGCTCGTTGCGGTCGCTGGTCATGCGCAGAGTGTACCGGCGCTTCGACACACGCCGCGCCCTCCGCATGCTCACGCGTCGTCACAGCCGCCGCAGCAACTCTCGCTTGTCGAACAGCGAGCCGCACTCCGGACACCGGCCCGACATCGGCAGCCCCATCAGCGAATAGCCGCACGACGGACACGGCACGCTCACGTCCTCCGGCCGCACCGCTCCCTCGTCTTCCGTCGGCTCGTGCTCCGCGTACGCGTCCGCCAACGCTTCCGGCCCGTGCAGTTCCACCACACGCTCGACCGGGTCGACCCGCGACGAGCAGCGGGGGCACGACTTCAATTCCGCATCGAGCGGCAACGGCGCGCGGCATTCGCCGCAGTCGATCCGCACCCGATCCGAATCGAGCAACGACAGATCGACCCGCATCGCCGCCTCCCAGTCCACCGGCTCGTCCGCTTCGCTCGCCGGCTCGTGGAAGCCCGCCAGCAGATCCTCCGCCCGCTCGGCCAGTCCTTTGTGCGCGATGTACAGATCGAACCCCGAAGAGAAGAGCCCAAAGCCGGTGAAGCCCAGCGTCCGGTTGAGCGTGTCGTTTCCAACGACCGCCGGGATCCCGTGCGCTTTGAGATGCGACGCCGCCTGCCGAGCGGCCAGTTCACGGTGGTAGCGGCGGAGACGGTGCATCGCCCCAAACTCTATCGGCGTGCCGACGACGCGGTCGCACGCGCTTGAGCTATCGGACGCCGCCGGCGCGGAACGGAGCGCCGTCGCACCCGGCTCGCACGCTGCAGTTCCTACCGCGCTGGGCCCGATAGTGCCGCCGCTCTACCCGTTCCGGTCGCCCAGGAATCCGTCCACCCCTACGGGAACACCCGCACGGCACTCCCGTTCAGCCGCGTCGCTGCGCATTTCTCGCCGCGGCGAAACAGGCAGACAGGGCGGGCTGTGATCCGCATATCGACGAAAACCGTGCCGAATCAAGGTGTTACGCCTTCACGCAGCCCCCTGACGCGGGTATTCTCTGGGTGCCTCCAGGCCGCGGTGCTACGCGGCGGGAGAGGAGTAAGAAGAGAATGAAGACCTGTCGTTTCGTCATCTCAGCAGTTGTGCTCACCGTTTGCGCGGGCTCCGCGCACGCCGGTCAGATCTCACTGACGCGGGCCTACACCGTCGAAGCGGGCGGCTCGAATCAGAACGGGCTCGGTGGCCTCGCCGCCGAAGCGACGTTCACCGTCCAAGGACGGCGCATGCACGTCACGCTGCGTAACACGTCCACCGCCGTCCCCGACAAAGCTCGTGTCAACGACGTGTTGCTCTCGTCGCTCGCGTTCAACCTCCCAAGCGACGTCAGAGTCACGTCCGGTGACCGTGCGGCGCTCGCTGCCGACAGCCGCGGCGTCGGCGCTTGGAGCACGAGGCGCGAACACTCCTCCGTTTCCGACGGCTGGATGTGGACCGAAGGCGGCCTCGGCGGTGATCTGGGCGACTTCTCCCACGCCGTCACCACCGACCGCAATCTTGGCGACGCCGAGGCTCACAACTTCGGCTTTGGTCGCATGCGCAGCCGCGACCTCAAAGACTCCTTCGGCGGGCTCATCTCGGGCGAAACCGCCTCGCTTTTTCGTTTCAACGGCCGCTCCATGGCCGTCGAAAACTCGCTGATGTTCACCTTCACCCTTGATCAGCAACTCACCCGCGACGCCCTCGCCGTCATCGCCAACACGGCCGTGGTGGAGTTCGGCGACGACTTCCAGTACCTCGAAAGCGGCTCGCCCGCGCACTCGCTTTCGGTCATCCCGCTCCCCGGCGCCGCCGGCCTCGCCGCGATCGGCTTCGTCGGTCTCGCCGCCTCTCGCCGACGCTGAACTCCACGGTCTCAAGCGCGACCCCGCACCAAACACTCGTAGCTACGACACGCCGAACTTCGTTTCGGCGTGTGTCGTTTTTTGGGCAAGCGTTGTAGAGCGGGTCTTCCGCGCGTGTCTCTCGACTACGCCGGCTTCACCCCGGTCGAGCCGAAGCCCTTTCCCCCCCGGCTGGTCGGGTCGAGTTCGTCTACCCGAACCACGCTCGCCCGCGCCACCGGTGCGATGACCATCTGCGCGATCCGCATGCCCGGCTCCACAACGAACCGCTCCCGCCCCAGATTGATCAGCGGCACCATCACCTCGCCCCGATAGTCCGCGTCGATCGTCCCCGGCGTATTCGGCATCGAAACGCCGTGCTTCGTCGCCAACCCGGATCGCGGCCGCACCTGCGCCTCGTACCCCGCCGGAATCGCCATGCGAAAGCCGCACGGGATCAGCTCGATGTCGCCCGGCTCGAAGGTCACCGCCTCGTCAAGACACGCCGCCAGGTCGAGCCCCGACGCGAGCGACGAGTGGTATTTCGGCATGACGAAGCCGTCGCGGATCGCCTGAATGCGCAGTTGCGGCTCACGCGTATCCCCGCCGCCGTGCTGCGTCGGCGTCGCAAGCGTCTCCGCTCCGGTCGAGACGGCGGTGAAGCCTTCGCGCGATCGCATCCCTGGCTCACGCCCAGCTTTCGAAGCGTCGCCGGCCCCGTGCGGAGTCGCCGCTCCAGCCGTCTCGTCGCCGGGCGGCATCACCCGGCCAGCGCGGCCGAACGAAGCCGCGCCGCCAGATCGCACTTGATCGGTTCGCCGGCCGTCAGCGAAACCTGCGCGTCGTTGATCGCGCACCGCAGTCGATCGATCAACCGACGTGTCGAGTCGATCGCGCCGTCCAGCGACGACCGACCGGTCACGCTCTTCAGCGCGTCCGCGCGACGCTCCTCGGCGAGCCGCGCTTCGCTTTCCGACTTCGCCCGGTGCAGGCTGTGCAACAACGCTTCGGCGTGAAGCAGCCGCTCGCACAGTTCGTCCACGAGCCGGCGGCAGGCGATGCGCGCTTCAGTGTCGATCGTCCGCGATTGAGTCTGGATGGTCGTCATTGACCGTCCCTTCGATGCTGCATTCACTTCTCTTCGGATCCGGAGCGCAGCGATGCTCCCGCTCACACGTCAAGATTGTGTGAGCATGATCGTATTGTCAGCGGGCTGCGACCACCGGTCAAGAGACTCGCGGCCGCCGCGAACACTGACGTTTCGGTTCCGTTAGGGTTAGGCGGCCGTTCGTGCGCAAAATCCCACCGCATCCGGCACCGATCGACCGATCGCCTCGATGATCCGAGCTTGATCTTCCAGACGCCGGCACCCGTCCAGCGTCCGAACCAGCCCGTCGGCTTCCGCCACGCTGGGCGTCCGTCCCCGCCAGCAGAACACGCCCGGCACCACCGTCCGCTCCAGTTGGCTGCTCTCGTGCGCCACTTGCTCGTGCAGCTTCTCCCCCGGACGACTGCCCGTAACGCGGATCGCCACCGTCGGCCCGAGCGGCGTTCCCGCCTCGTCCGCCCGCGCCAGTTCGTCGTCCATCAACGCCGTGAGTCCAAGCGACCGCGCGAACCGCCGCGCTAAATCCACGATCCGCACCGGCTCGCCCATGTCCAGCACGAACACGTCCGCCGGGTCGAGGTCCGGGTTGTTCGGGCTCGTCGTCGCGACCGCTGCCGCCTGCAAAACCAGCGTTGCCGCTTCGGGGATCGTCATGAAATACCGCGTCATCCGCGGGTCGGTGATCGTCACCGGCCCACCCTCGGCGATTTGCGAAGCCCAGATCGGCAGCACGCTCGCCGCCGAGCCCAGCACGTTCCCGAATCGCACCAACGCGAACCGGGTTTGTCCGTGTTCGTTCTGCGCGCGCACGTACCGTTCAGCGAGCTGCTTGGTCGCACCCATCACCGACGTCGGCCGAACCGCTTTGTCGGTCGACACGAACACGAATCGCTCGGCGCCCGCCGCCAGCGCCGCGTCCGCCACCGACCGCGTCCCGAAGAGATTGTTCGTCAGCGCTTCGCCCGGGTGGTCCTGCATCAGCGGCACATGCTTATGCGCCGCCGCGTGAAACACAGCGTGCGGCCGCACTTCCCGCAACCGCGCCCGCGTCGCCCCCTCGTCCACCACGTCGTGCAGCATCGTTCGTCGCGACACCTGCGGCGCGTGCTCCCGCATCCAGCGGTCGATGTCGAACAGCGAGTTCTCCGCACGGTCCATCAGCACCAGCAACTCCGGCTCGAACCGCGAACAGATCCGCGCCAGCTCCGACCCGATCGAACCGCCCGCTCCGGTGATCAGCACACGCTTGTTCGTCACCACCTCGCGGATCAGCTTCTCGTTCGGCGTCCGGGGCGGACGCCCGACCAGTGCGTGCAGGTCGATCGCCGGCGATCCCGCCGCCAGCGGCGTCGGACCCGTCGGCTCGCGCAACGCCACGTCTTCGATCGTCGGCAGAAAGCGGTAGGGCGTCCCCAGCGTCTCGAGCGCCGACATGACCTCCCGCACCAGCGTGCTCATCGCGGCCGGCAAACACACCACCACCAGACTCGGCGAGACACGGTCCACCACCGCCGGCAGGTGCTCCAGTTCACCCAGCAGCGGCAGGCCGCCCGCCCAAGCCGACCGCCGCACGGCAGCCGCCCCGCCCTCGACCGCATCTTCGCGTCGATCCCTCGCTCGCCCCGTCTCCACCAGCAGCGCGCCGACCAGCCGCGGCCGAAGCACAGCCGAAGCCGCCGCCTGCGCCGTCGCCACTGCCAGCGTTTCACGCGTCCCCAGCACGATCACCCCGCCCCGAGCCGTCCCGCCCTCTCCCGATACGGCGAGTTCGTTCCGAACCGATCCCTCGTCGATGACCACGGGCGTCAGCCGCCCAACAGTCTCGCCTGTCGCTCCTGATCGTTCGAGCTTCACCGCATAACCCCTCTCGACGTTTCGGCCGCGCAACGCTGCCGTACGCGGACAACCGCAACACCCGTGCCGGGTCGTCGCGGAATCGACCGCTCGTCTCCATTCGCTCTCGCCCTGCCCCCCGACCGCCCCCCGAACCCCCGCCCATATCGCCCTCCCGGCGACGCTTGCGCGTCTCCGACCCCGTGCACGTCTCCGACCCCAGCCCCCTGGATACCTCCGCCCGCCGATCTCGCCCCGCCGATGCCCGAGCCCCCGCGCAAGCCCCCGCCTCCGCTCAGCTACCGCCCCCCGCCCAGACCCCGGCCCCCCGCTCAGCCCCCGGGTCCGGCGGCGTCGCGGTCGGCCGCCGCTTCCGGGTCGATCTCGCGCAGGTACTCCCACGAGTAGATGCCCGTGTCGTGTCCGTCCGAGAACCGGATGCGGATCGCGTAGTTGCCGACCAGCTCCGCCGACAACGCTGTCAGAGGGCCCGTCGTAGACCCCCCTTTCTTCGGGCCCGGCAACACCGTCAGCGGGTTCTTCGCCATCTCCTCGCGGAGCGCCCGTGCGTCCGCCGAGGGCGACCACTTCCGCAAATAGGCGATCGAGTAGTACGACGTCGAGCCGTCCTCCCATTCGACGGTCAGGCCGCGGTCCTTACGCAGGTCGAGATTGACGGGCTGCATACGAGACTTCCCTCGTTCTCCCCCAGCTTCACATCCACATTGCCGGTCGGTTTTGGGAAGCGACGCACTTCGAAAATCGGCAACGCCTGTCTATTCTTGAAACGTGGCGACTCGTTGTTGTCACACAGAGAGACACAAAGGAGAGTCGAAATGATACGCACTCTTGCCGCCGCGACCGCGGTCGCGGCTGTCGTGGGCTCCGCCCATGGCGCGATCGTTTTCGAGTCTGAACCCAACGACACGCTCGCCAGCGCCGACTTCGTCGGAACGATCGGCGCCCCGGGCGGTGCGATTGTCGTTGACGGCGGCATCACCACGGGTGATGTCGACTGGATCAGCTTCGAATTGACCAACACCGGAACCCTCGTCATCGCCTCGCTCGGCACGACGACGCCCGACACCGACAGCCAGTTCCAGCTCGTCGACTCGGGTGGCACGATTCTGGAGTTCGACGACGACGATGGGCCGGGCTTGCTGCCGGCGATTCAGATCACGAATCTGCCCGCCGGCGTGTACACGCTCGGTATCTCGACGTTCGCCGACGTGACGTTCGCCACCGGTCTGACCGAGTTGTTCGACGGCATCGACAACGACACCGGTCAGCCGACCGATGAGACCTACGACTGGAAGGTCACGATCTCGGCGAACGTGATTCCCGCTCCGGGCGTTGCGGGCCTGCTCGGTCTCGCCGGGGTCGCCGCGATCCGCCGCCTTCGCTGATCGCGCGCCGACATCGAAACATGTAACGACGAAGGCCCGCGAACGCGAGCCTTCGTCGTTTTTCAACCGCTCATGTCCGGTCGTCGCCCCCCGATAGCCGCCGCTGCGAACCCGCCCCGGCTGCGGACCCGTTCCGATCACATCGGCTTCTTGTCCACCGTCGCGTCGTAGACCGCCAGCAGCTTGTTCTTGTCGAAGATCATTTCCTGCCGCGTGCGACCCGTGAAGTCGTACTCCGTGGTCAGTTCGATCGCGTCCACCGGGCAGGCTTCTTCGCACATGCCGCAGAAAATGCACCGCAACTCGTCGATCTCGAACTTGATCGGGTACTTCTCGCGGTCGTCCCAAGGCGACTCGCCGGCCTCGATGTGGATGCAGTTCGCCGGGCAGATCGTCGGGCACATCATGCACGCGACGCACTTCACCCTGCCCTCTTCGTCCTTGTTCAACCGATGCACGCCGCGGAAGTTCGAGATCTCCATCCCCCGGTCCTCGGGGGCGTAGTGTTCCTTGCGTTCTTCGGGGTACTGGATGGTCTGGGTGGTTTTGCTTTGGCCCAGCACCGGTAGCTTCGACTGCCCGAAACTCGTGAAGAAGTGCCGCACCGTCGTGCCGAACCCCTGCACGATCGCAGGGATGTACGCGTTCTCCATCGGTTTCAGAGCGGCGCGGTTCAGCCGCAGCACCTCGGATTCGTGGATGGTCATCTCGCGCTCCATTGGCCGGCCGCATTCAGGTGGCTGTCCGCGTCGGGCGACGGCGACGCCGCGACGAACAGCAGAGTCTAGCCGCATCCACGCCCGCCTTCAGCCCGATGAAGCACGCTCCGAGCACGCTTCTCCGAACGGCCTCACTGCCTCACCCCGGGCGCGTCCACCTCGGCTGAGACCGCTCGCGCCATGGCCTGTTCCGCCGCCTCAGTCACCAGCGGGGCCGCCCGCTGGAACGCGGTCTCGTCGCCGATGCCCTCGGGCGTCGCTCGCACCGTCAGAATCGCCCCGCGTCGCGGATCGTCGTGAGCTAGGCCGCTCGCCCAATTCGCCGCGACCCGACCCGCCACCACGACGACGGGCGTTGCATTCGCCGCCGCCTCGCGACGAGCGCGTCCGCCGGTCCGGTCGCCGTTCGTCTCGTCGCTCTCCCCGCTCTTACGATCCAGCGCCGCTTCCCACCCCGGCAAGCGCCCCGACGCCACGACACGTTCCGCGAGCGCGCCCACGACCTTCCCGTGTAGCGACTGCTGATCGAACGTCCCCTCGCCGGTCATGACGACGTCCGCCCAGCGCAACGCCGCGTCTAGGGCGATCGCCTCGGCGAGCGTGTCGAACCCGGGCCGAACCTCCGCGTTCAACGCCAGCCCGAAGCCGTACGGAATCCCTCCCGCAGCTCCCATCCCCGCGGCCATCGGATCGGTCTCCCGACCCGCGTTCCGCATCCGGCTGGCGAACAGTGCGAAGTCCGTCTCCAAACGTTCGACGTCTTCCGCGCTCGCCCCTTTCTGCGGCCCGAACGTGCGCGCCGCGCCGGTCGGTCCAAGAAGCGGATTGCGTACGTCGCATGCGATGGTCAGCGCCCGCGTCGTCGCCAGATGTTCGGCGATCGACCGCGGTCGCACGTCGAAGCCCGTCAACTGCGGGATCGCGCCGACCGACGCGTGAACGTGCGAGCGTCGATGCCCCAGAGGCACCGCGCCCAGACCTTCGAGGGCCCCGAGCCCGAGGTCCATCGTCGCCGTCCCGCCCACGCCCAGCACGATCCGCTGCGGGTTGTGCCGGAGGGCGGCCCGGATCAGGCCGGCCAGCGGGAACGAGGTCAGCCGCCGGGGTTGGCGCAGCGGGGCGGGCACCAGAGGCAGGCCGATCACCGAGGCCGCCTCCAGGATCGCGACGCTGCGGCCGTCTTCCGCCCAGATGCCGTAGCCCGCCCGCACCCGCTCGCCGTGCGGGCCGTCGAGGTCGGCGTGATGCATCGAGCCCCCAAGCGCCGCGGTCATCGCCTCGGCGAACCCCTCGCCGCCATCCGAGACCGGCAGCGTGCGCACCTCGACGCTCGTTCCCGTCGTCGCGGCCCACCGATCCACGCCACGCGCCATCGCCGCCGCAGCCTCGGGTGCGGACAGCGTCCCCTTGAACGAGTCCGGAGCGATCAGAACGCGCATCGCACCTACAGAGTACGCGTTCCGCGTCCGCTCCGCCGCGTTTCCCGTTCTCCATGTGCCGCGTGCGCCGCTGTCGGGGCGCGGCCGATCGCGGCGACCCTGTGAACAACGTGTCGACCCGCCGCGTCGTCCGGCGCGGCCGGTAGCCTCCGCGGTCCGAGTTCCGCCGCGCATCTCTTTCACAGGACCGGGAGGTCGCCCATGCCCTTCACCGCCGGCCGCGTCAGCTTCAACCGATCGCTCGTCCAAGCGTCCGCCTCGTCGGCTGCGCCCGTGCGCACCATCGGCGAGGACGCGCTCGAGCGCCTCAACGACAACGCGTTCACCGCCACCGATCTCGGCGTGCCGCTCGAAACCGAAGCGGGCTGGACGACCGCCGAGCACTTGCTCGACACCCGGTTCACCCACGACAAGGTGGTCTACGACTCGGGCGGACTCGGTCTGCTGGGGCTGCGGATCGACACGAACAAGGCGCCGGCCGAGTTGAAGCGAGCGCTGCGCGCGCAGCACGAGCAGGCGCTGTCGCGCGACAACCCGTCGGGCTTCGCCAGCCGGGCGCAGAAGGCCGAGGCGAAACAGGCCGCCGAGCACGAGCTGAACGAGCGGCTGGCGGCGGGGGAGTTCCGCAAGTCCTCGATGAGCGAGGTGCTCTGGGACGTGCCCGGACGGACGGTGTTGAGCGCCGCGGGCTCGAACAAGGTGCTCGAAGCGCTGGCCGAGCGGTTCCGGGCGACGTTCGACGCGTCGCTGACCGCCGCGAGCACGGGCGCGCTGGGCTACCAGCACCTCGCCTCGAAAGGCCGCGAGCGCGACTTCGAGGACCTCAAGCCCTCGGCGTTCACCGCGGCCCCGGCGGGCGCGTCGTCCAGCGAATGGGCCGACGCCGACGAACCTTCGACGCCGGACGTCGGCTGGGCCCGCTCGTCGGGCGAACCCCGCGACTTCCTCGGCAACGAGATGCTCATCTGGCTGTGGAAGACGATCGATCAGCATGAAGGTTTGCTCGAACTGGCCGACCCGGACGACGCGTCAAAGGCGGCGCGTCTCGCGGTCGCGTTCGACACCTCGTTGGAGCTCGAGTGCGCGTGGGGCGTGACCGGCAAGCTGTCGATCCGCGAGCACGCGGGCGGGCTGGCGGCGGCGCGGGCGGCCGAGGCGGCCGAGGCGCTCTCGCTCGGCAAGTGGCCTCGTAAGGTGGGGCTGATCGTCGCCGACAACTCGGCGGGCGAGGAGGCGGGGCAGGTCTGGTCGCTGACGCTGCAGGCCGACCGGTGGCTGATCTCGGGCTGCGCGTTGCCGACGACGGAGGAGGAGTTCGCCGACGCCCGGGCGGAGCGTGAGTGGCGGCTGTCGCGGGTCGTGCGCATCGATCGGTTGCTTCTTGCGGTGTACCACCACTTCCTCGACCTGCGGACCTCGGCCGCGTGGGGCGAGGAGCGCGAGTCGATCCGCCGATGGATCAAGGATCACCGGGCGCGGCGGGTCCGCGGGCTCGGCAAGGCGGGCGTGGTCGAGCAGAAGCCGGCGCCGCTGCGGGTCGGGGCGTGAGGCGGACCAAGCCGGCTTCTCGGAAACGTGAGCGACGAGGGGGTCGCGGCGAAATCGCGGCGGCCGCCTTTCCGAAGAAGAAGCAGCGCATTCCGCGCTCGGAGAGAAACGCGATGACGAGGTCCCGAATCAGCTCCCGTTTCGCCCGTCTTGCCACGCTCACGCTGGTCGGGCTCGGCTTGTTCGCTCTGCCCGGCTGTCTCGTGTCGGGTGAGAAAGACGTCTACACGACCGGCGATCCTGTGGCCCAGAATTCGCTGATGCTGCTCGAAGCGGGCGCGAGCACCGAGGACGACGTGTTGGAACTGCTCGGCGTGCCCAGCCGGCTGGTGAATCTCGACGACGACCGGACGATTTACGTCTATGAATGGTCGACGCGCCGCGAGTCGTCGACGGCGATCTTTCTGCTGTTCGGCGGCTCGTCGAGCACGCAGACCCGCGGCGCCGCGAACGTCGAGTTCCGCGACGGCGTGGTCACTAGATGGTGGACCGACTCGCAGTGAGCCCGCCGCCCGTTTCGCCTAGAAAGCCCGCAGAAGCGCGTGCATCGCGGCTCACGTCGCGCCGGATTCCTGCCCGGCACGGGTCGGCCGCGGCGGATGGGTTCGCTGATTGGCTTGCCTTTCGCCGCCGGCCGCGAACGATGCGGTAAGGAGGCGAGCGATGATTCAGGACGCGAGCGGGACGGACGGCGCCGGTGGCGATGCAGAAGCCGGGCGGGCGAAGAACGTGCTGGGCGGCGAATTGCAGGACTGCTCTCACGACCCGACGACGGGGTTCTTTCGGGACGGCTGCTGCAACACGGGGCCTGAGGACGCGGGCTCGCACACGGTGTGCGCCGTGCTGACGTCGGCGTTTCTCGAATACACAAAGTCGCGCGGGAACGACCTGTCGTCGCCGCGGCCGGAGTCCGGGTTTCCGGGGCTCAAGCCGGGCGATCGATGGTGTTTGTGCGCCGCGCGGTGGGAGGAGGCGCGGCGTGCGGGCGTGGCGCCGCCGGTCGTGCTCGAAGCGACTCACGAGCGGGCGCTGGACGCGACCGCCTTGGACGAGTTGCAAGCGCACGCCGCGGAGTGACCCGCGCGGCGGCGCGCGTCGCGGAGCTTCAGAGCGGCGAGGCGGCGTAGGACGCCGCTCACTCGACGCCGGCGGCGGCGGCGTCGCGGTCGCTGAGGTGGCCGCCGTTCGAGCGGAGCTTGACGGTCGCGTGCCGCTTCCGGCTGCGCTCGCACATGGGCTGGTCGCGCAGGTCGTCGACGCGGGGCTGTGTGAGATTCGAGTCACATGAACACCGCGAGACGCCGAGCAGGTCGGCGAGCTCTTCGTCGTCGAAACGGGCGAAGGCGCCCTCGGGGTCGGGCAGGACGACGCCGAAGTCGAGGGGGTTGTCGATCTCGCCTTTGGCGCGGACGGCTTCCATCGCCCGCAGGGCCGCGTCCCGCGTGCGGATGAGCGCGGGCCAGGCGTCGTCGATGGTGATCTCGACGCCGGAGATGAAGCGCGTTTCGTGCACCGAGCGAGGGTCGTCTTTCGGCACGCCGCGGAGTTCGCGCCAGGCTTCGTCGGCGGTGTGAGGCGTGATGGGGGCGAGGAGGCGTGCGAGGCCGTCGGTGATGATCCAGAGCGCGGTCTGCGTGCGCCGGCGGCGCTCGGAATCGGGCTTGTCGCAATAGAGGCGGTCTTTGACGGCCATGAGATAGGTGGCGCTGAGGGTGTCGTTGCAGAAGTTGTAGAGAAGACTCGTAGCTTTCTGGAACTGGTAGTCCTCGAAGGCTTTGCGCACGGCGGTCGCGGCGCGATTGAATTCGCCAAGGGCCCAGGCGTCGAGCGAGGCGGCGGGGAAGTCGGACAGGTTGACGCCCTCGCCCGCGTCCCAACCGTTGCCGGCGTGCGCGCCGAGATGGGTGGTGGGGTCGAAGTCGAAGAGGTTGCTGAGCATGAAGCGGAGGGTATTGCGGACCTTGCGGTAGGCCTCGCCGGCGGTCTGGAAGAAGGCGAGGTCGCTTTTGATGTCGTTCTCGTAGGAGCATGTGCCGAGGAACCATCGGCAGACGTCGGCGCCGAAGTCGCGCATGAGGTCGTCGACGTTGAGGGTGTTGCCGAGGGACTTGGACATCTTCATGCCGTCTTTGTCGACCATGAAGCCGTGGGTGAGAACGCTCTTGTAGGGGCTGCGTCCCATCATGCCGAGGCCGGGGAGGAGGGAGGTTTGGAACCAGCCGCGGTGCTGGTCGGAGCCTTCGAGATAGAGATCGACGGGGAAGCCGTCGTCGCCGAGTCGTTCGCGCATGACGGCGTTCCACGACGAGCCGGACTCGAACCAGACGTCGAAGATGTCGGGGCCTTTGTGCGCCGCGGCGAGGTCGACGTTCTTCAGCGATTCGGGCAGGTCGGAGTCGGCCGCGGGGTCGTAGTGGCGGAGAAGATGTGCTGGGCTCTTGGTGAACCAGGAATCGCTGCCTTCTTCGCGGAAGGCTTTGGCGACGGCGCGCACGCTGGCGGGCGTGAGCAGGACTTCGCCGTCGGCGGTGAAGAAGGCGGGGATGGGCAGGCCCCAGGAGCGCTGGCGGCTGATGCACCAGTCGGGGCGAGACTCGAGCATGCCGCGCATGCGGTTGCGCCCCCACTCGGGGACGAAGCAGATTGCGTCGGCGTTGGCGGGATCGGTGGCGGCGAAGGCCATGTCACGCAGCGAGCCGCCGCCCGTGTGCTTGGTGGCCTCGTCCACGCCCACGAACCACTGTTCGGTCGCGCGGAAGATGACCGGCGTTTTGCTGCGCCAGTCGTGCGGGTAGCTGTGCATGAATCGGTTGGCGTGGTAGAGGTGTCCCGAGGCTTCGAGGTCTTTGGTGATGCGTTCGTTGGCTTCCCAGACGCTGAGGCCTCGGAGGTGTTCGGGAACGGAGTCGTCGTAGCGACCGTCTTCTTTGACGGGGCAGTAGACGGGGAGTTTCTCGCGGAGGCCGGTCGTGTAGTCCTCGGCGCCGTGGCCGGGCGCGGTGTGGACGAGGCCGGTGCCGTCTTCGAGGGTGACGTAGTCGGCGGCGACGACGCGGTAGACGCCGTCGGGCTGGGCGCCGCGCATGGCGGCGTCGGGTTGATCGGTGAAGTCGGGTCGCGGTGAGACGAAGGGGTGTTTGTAGCGGAGGCCGACGAGAGCCGAGCCGTCGCAGGTGGCGAGCACCTCGGCGTCTTCGACGCCTTCGAGCTTGGCGACGGTTCCGACGAGATCCTCGGCGAGGACGCAGTAGTTGCCGGCGAGCTTCACGAGTGCGTAGCGGAAACGCTCGTTGACAGCGATGGCGAGGTTTGCTGGAAGGGTCCAGGGTGTTGTGGTCCAGATCATGAAGGTCGGCCGCTGCTCGGGCGCGTCGTCTTCGGAGAGGCCGAAGGCGGCGTAGACCGAGGCGGCGTCGTCTGCCTCGAAGTCGACGTAGACCGAGATGTCTTCGCGCTCCTGGTACTCAAGCTCGGCGTCGGCGAGGGCCGTCTCGTTGGCGATCGACCAGTGCACCGCCTTGAGCTGGCGGTAGACCAAGCCTTGCTCGACGAGCGCAGCGAACACCTCGATCACCGCGCCTTCGTACTCGGGCGACATGGTGAGGTAGGGATGCTCGTAGTCGGCGAGGGTCATCATGCGGTCGAGCTGGTCGACGTGGTGCTTGACGTGTTTCTCGGCATAGTCCTGGCAGGCTTTGCGGATGGCCATGCGGCGGACGTCTTCTTCGAGTTCGCTGAGCTTGTCGAGCTTGCCCTTGTCGGCGAGTTCCGAAAGCACGCGATGCTCGATCGGCAGGCCGTGGCAGTCCCAGCCCGGAATGAAGGGGCAGTGGTAGCCCTCCATGAGCTTGGAGCGGACGACGAAATCTTTCAGCACCTTGTTGAGGAAGTGGCCGAGGTGGAGGGTGGCGTTGGCGTAAGGCGGGCCGTCGTGGAAGACGAAGGTTCCCTTGTCGGCGGCGCGGCGGTCGGCTTGTTCCTTGGCGACGTGGTCGTAGAGCCCGGCCTGCTTCCAGCGCTTGATGGAGGCGGGCTCGTTCTGGACGAGGTTGGCTTTCATCGGAAAGCCGGTCTTGGGGAGGTTGAGCGTCTGCTTGTAAGCCTTCTGGCGGGCCTTGGCGTCGGCGTCGGCGGGAGCGGCGGTGGGGGCGTTGGCGTCGTTCATGGTGGAACTGCTTTCGTCCGGCGGGCCGCAGCGAGAAGCGCGGGGCGTCGGTGAGACGGGCCGGGACCGGACCGAGTTGGGTTTGGGTATGGGTCGAGAGCGGCTGCCTGAGGATGAGGCGGAACGCGGATCATGGTAGCCCGAGCGTGCAAGCCGCTCGGACGGGCCGGTCGCGCCGGGTTCCCGGCGAGAGGCGGGCGTGGGCGTGGATTGGAAGAGGTGGGCGACGCGGCGCTGGTTTCGGCGGGCGTCGCGTGCGCCCCGCTGAGGACGGCCGCGGGGTGTGCCGCGGCGGTCAGCGGGGCTGGGTAATTCGGCGTGCTGTGGCGGGCCGCGTGTTCATGACGGATGTAGCGTACTCGGGTGTGAGCGGTGTGCAAGGGGCAAGCGAACGGGAGCGGCGGAAAAAGACAGTCGGGCGGCTCCGCGGGCCGCCCGACGTCGATGGTTTGCAAGACCTATGAGGCGGTCACGCCCGAAGGCCGGGCCGCCTGTGGAGGGCCGGTTGCTTGCGTGGGTGGATCGCTTGCCGAGCGCGAATTACTTGCGCTTCTTGGGGTCGGTGTGCTCGAAGATGGTTTGGCTTCGGATGACGACGCCGCCGACGTGGAGCATGTGGTAGGCCTGGGCGTGAACCTCGCGGCGGTAGCGCTGGACGTCGACGATGCTGGCGTTCTTGCCGCCGTCGGCGTCCTGCCAGCGGTAAATGAGGGCGTCGTTTTCGCGTGCGAACTCGGTGAGTTCTTCGTAGGTGTCGCGGTAGAGGCTCTCGGGGAGCTGCTCGGTCTGGATGGTGCTCATGTATCGGACGAGGTCGCCGAACTCTTCTTCGTGGTCGCGTTCGCCGGCGCACGGGAGGTCGGCGACCTGGCCGCGGGTCGGGTAGTCCTGGTCCTCGGCGGTGATGAGTTCGGTGGCGCAGGTGCCGGAGTGGAGGAAACGCAGGAGGTGCGAGCCTGGCATGACCCAGGCCTCGAACTCGTAGTCCATGTGCTGCATGGACCGACGGTCCTTGATGGGGAAGAGTTCCGGGTGGAGGGCCCGGCGATAGACGAGGAGTCGGTAATCTTGCAGACATCCAGCTTTGGCGATGGAGCTCATGACGGTCTGTCCGTGGTCAAGGGGGTGTGCCGGGCGATCAAGCGGTGGTCGCCGGGCGGTTCAACCGGAGCGTGCCAACAGGCCGAAACGGCGTGCGGGTTTGTCCTTAGTGGTACGTTCCGGGGGGCGGCAACTCGGCAATCCGTTCGCCGCGTTCCGCGAGAGCGAGCCGGGCTCGATCTGGCCTTGATTCTAGACCTGAAGGGTGGGCCCGCAACAAGAAAGTTCCGGTTTCATCGATTCCGCCGAACGGTGGGAGTCCGGCGATCCCGTACAGCGGAATGCTGAGAGGTGGGTCCTCTACGCAGCCGATTGCCCAGCGGTTCGGCCGTTTTCCCCGGTTTGCGACAGGCGGGCCGGCCTCGCGGGGGAAATCCCGGACGCGGCAGGCGGCAAAGTTTGCCGATCGGCGTCGGCGAAGGACCGCTGCGGCGCCCCGCCGACCCGCTGTGCGAGGCGCCGGGCGGTTCGTGCGGCGGCGACGGAACTTCGCCCCGATTGCGGCGGGCTGGTCGACCCCGCTCGGGGCGAAGAGACGTTCGGCCCCGATACCTTCTTCGCATGAGCAGCACCAACGATCGCGCCGACCAACCCGCCCAAGCCGACCAACCCGCTCCAGCCGACCAGGCTGCCCCAGCCGACCGGTCGCCCGCGCCGCCCGCGCCGAGCGTGGGTGCCGAGCCGGGCCACCGCCTGCCGACCCAACGCGACGAACCGAATCCCGAGGTTCGGACGGCGACGATTCCGATGTTCGGGCCGGCGAGCCTGAAGATGCAGTTGCCGAATATCCTGACGGGCGCGCGGCTGGTGATGACGATCGCGTTCATCGCGCTCGGCTCGCTCTATGCGTACGACCGGGCGCCGATCTGGATGGTGTACGTCTCGCTTGGGCTGTTCGTGCTGGCGGCGGCGACGGACTGGCTGGACGGGTACCTGGCCAGGAAGTGGGGCGCGGTGTCGATTTTCGGGCGAGTGATGGACCCGCTGGCGGACAAGCTGCTGGTGTTGTCGGCGTTCATTCTGCTCGCGGGGCCGGGCTTTGCGGGCGAGGTCGTGGCGGCGGGCGACGGCGGGGCGGTGGGCGAAGGTGCGGGTTCGGTGCGACGGCAGATGTCGGGCACGCTGCCGTGGATGGCGGCGTTGATTCTCGCGCGGGAGCTGTTGGTGACGTCGCTGCGCGGCGTGTGCGAATCGCGCGGGATCGACTTCTCGGCGAGCATGACGGGCAAGCTGAAGATGGTGGCGCAGTCGGGCGCGGTGCCGCTGATTCTGTTGCTGGTGGCGATCGCGGATGCGGCGCCGGCGGGTTCGGAGACGCCCGAGACGCTGGCGACGGTGAATCTGGTCGTCGCGTTGCTGGTGACGGCGATCACCGCGGCTTCGGCATGGCCGTACCTGACGCGGGCCTACAGCGGTTTGCGAGACGCCTGAGGCGAGCGATCGCGCGCACGAGAATACGCCGGCTGGATGCATAAACTTCGCGTCCATGGCCGACGACCCGGACCAACCCATTCTCGATGCGGACGGCTTCCAGCCGAGCGATACGGCGCCGGGCTGGGGGACGGAGTCCGACGCCGAGCGTCTGTCGCGGCTGCTGAAGAAGGCGCGTTCGCTGCCCGCCGAGCCGGGCTGTTACCTGATGAAGGATCACAAGGGCGTGGTGCTGTACGTCGGAAAGGCGAGCTGTCTGCCGGACCGTGTGGCGTCGTACTTCGTACCCTCGGCGGACCTCGGGCCGAAGAAGCAGCCGCTGTTGGACGTCGTGCACGACTTCGAGACCTTGGTGTGCGAGGGCGAGTGGGAAGCGCTGCTGACCGAGAACCGGTTGATCAAGGACATTCGGCCGCGGTTCAATGCGCGGCTCGTCGACGACAAAACGTTCCCGTACCTGGTCATCACGCGCAACGAAGACTTCCCGCGCGTGTTCGTCACGCGGAACCCGTCGGGTCGCGACGAGCGCGGCGAAGTGCCCGAACACATGCGCGGCGCGAAGACGTTCGGCCCGTTCACGAACGCAGGCGCGCTGCGCGAGGCGGTGCAGATCCTGCAGCGGGTGTTCAAGTTCCGCACATGCAAGCTCGACATCGTCGAGGGCGATGAGAAGAACCGGTACTTCCGGCCCTGCTTGTTGTACGCAATCGGTCAGTGCACGGCGCCGTGCGCGGACAAGGTCGGTCGGGAGGAGTACCGGGCGGACATCGACCGCTTCACGCGATTCCTCGGCTCGAAGCGGTCGGTGATGCTGCGCGAGATGAAGCAGGAGATGGAGGAGTTCAGCAGGCAGTTGGATTTCGAGAAGGCGGCGGCGGTGCGGGACCAGATCGCGGCGATCCAGAAGCTCGACGACCGCGGCGACATGAAGGCGGGTTGGCAGCCGGAGAGCGAGATCGGCTACGTCGAGCCGGAGAAGGCGTTGAAGAGCTTGCAGCGGACGCTGGGGCTGGAGGCGCCGCCGCGATGCATCGAGGGCATCGACATCGCGCACCTGCAGGGCGACGAGACGGTCGGCAGCAAGGTGTGCTTCGTCGATGGGCGTCCGTTCAAGAACGAGTATCGGCGCTACCGGATCCGCTCGGCCGAGAACGACGACTACATGTCGATCCGCGAAGTCGTTTCACGCCGATACCGCGAGGCGGGGCAGGGGCAAGAGTTGTATCCCGACGTGGTGCTGATCGACGGCGGGCTCGGCCAGTTGCACGCGGCGCTCGAAGCGGTGGGGGACATGACGGTGAAGCCGCCGATGATCATCTCACTGGCGAAGAAGGAAGAGCTGATCTACACGCAGGAGCGCTCGGAGCCGATCCGGCTTGGACGCGAGAATCTGGGATTGAAGCTGTGCCAGTCGATCAGGGACGAGGCGCACCGTTTCGCGCAGCACTATCACCACATCCTGCGTCGCAAGAGGCAACTGGGGGAGTAGCGGCGGCGGGCGCGGCGTTCCACGGCATCTTGGAGAGAACGAGCGCGAGCCCGCACCAGCCGCTTGCGCCGGCGAAGGTGAGCCCGGCGCCGAAGAACGCCGGCACGATCAGCAGCCACGGCGAGACGAACGCGCCGAGCAGCGTGAACAGCAGCACCATCGAGCCGACGACGAGTTGCACTTGCCGCATGACGCTGATCGGCGCGCGGCGGTCGATCTTCGTGGGCAAGCCGGCTTTCTTCCAAGCGCCGAGTCCGCCGTCGAGATGGGCGGCCGTCGGCCAGCCGGCTTCGAGCAGGCGGTTCGCAGCTTGCGCGGAGCGCACGCCGCCCTGGCAGTGAAGCACGATCGAGTCCCGCGGTGCGACGCCCGCAGCGCGCGCCACTTCGGAGGGGGTGAGCTTGCTGAGCGGGACGTTGACGGCGCCGTCGATGCGCTCGCGGCGGAACTCGTCGGGCTCGCGGACGTCGACGATCACGGCGGCGCCGCTGCGGCGGCGATCGTCGAGCTCCGCTGGCGTCAGGTCCACCCGGCCTCGCCGCTCTTCGGCGGCGGGTCCGGCCGCATCGGTCGTCGTGTCGTTCACCGGGTTCGCGATGGTTTGCGTCATGTCGGTTCCTTGCAGTCGGGAGTCGGAAGCGGCGTATCGCCGGTCGGATCGGCGGGTGCGTAGTGTGGGTGCGTCGTGCGGGTGCGAAGGGGCGGCGGGTGACATCTGGCGGATCAGCTCTTGGCTGCGGCTTCGCCGGCTCGGACGACGTCGTCGGGTCTCGCGATAGCGCGCATGAGCATGCCTCCCGAGAGGTTCTTGACGTCCGCGAAGCCGCGTTGTTTGAGGACGCGGGCGCCGACGTGACCGCGGACGCCCGAGTGGCAGAGGACGACGGTGGTCTTGCGCGGGTCGAGTTCGTCGATGCGGTCGCGGAGTTCTTCGAGTTCGACGTGCGTCGCCTCGGGCAGCCTAACGCGTTCGATCTCGCGTGCCGTGCGTACGTCGACGATCTGCGCGCCGTCGGGCATCGGTTCGGTCGCTTCGATCAGGTCGGTGACGGCGTCGAGTTCGTTGATCGCGACGAAGGCGGCCAAGTGGACGGGGTCCTTCGCGCTGCCGAACGGCGGGGCGTAGGCGAGGTCGAGCCCGGCGAGATCGTCGACGGTGCCGCCCATGCAGACGACGGTGGCGACGACGTCGACGCGTTTGTCGACGCCCGCGCCGCCGACGATCTGACAGCCGAGCACGGCGCGGGTCTCGGGCGAGTAGACGAGCTTGAGCACCATGGGCTCGGCGCCGGGGTAGTAGCCGGCGTGGTGCTTGGCCATGATATGAACGGTCTTGTGCGCGACGCCCGTGCGCTCGGCTTGACGCTCCGTGAGGCCCGTCATGCCGGCGCTGACGCCGAAGGCGCGGACGATGGCGGTTCCGGCGACGGGCCGCATGGGCGCCGCGGCGTCGGTGGCGGCGTGCTCGCCCGCGATGCGGCCCGCCCGGTTGGCGGGACCGCCGAGCGCGACGCGCATGTTCTCGCCCGAGACGTGCGGGTAGGCCACGCCGTCGCCGGCGGCGTAGATGTGCGGATCGTTGGTGCGCATGCACCCGTCGACCGCGATCGCGCCGTCGGGACGCACGTTCAACCCGGCGTCGGCGGCGAGCTGCGTGTTGGGCCGAACGCCGATGCCCAGGACCACGAGCGGCGCCGTGATCTCTTCGCCAGATTCGAGACGGACCGCGGTGACTTCCCCCGCGTCGCTCGTCGCGAAGCCTTCGAGGCCGTCGCCGAGCACGACGCGGACGCCGCGCTTCTCCAGTTCGTCTTGCACCATCGACGCCATCTCGGCGTCCATGACCGGCATGACCTGCGGCGCCTTCTCGACCAGCGTGACCGTGATGCCGAGATTCACGAGCTGCTCGGCCACCTCGATGCCGATGTAGCCGGCGCCGACCACGACCGCCGAGTCGGGCTTCTGCGCGTCGATGCCCGCCTTGAGGCGGTCGGTGTCTTCCAGATTGCGCATGGTGTAGACGTTCGGCCCCCGAGCGCCGTCGACCGCCGGCACGATCGGCGAGGCGCCCATCGCGAGAATCAGCTTGTCGTACTCCAGCGTTTCGTGCTCGCCGGTCCTCGTCGAGCGCACGAGAACGGTCTTCGCGTCCCGGTCGATCGCGACGCACTCGGTATTCGAGCGGACGTCGATGTTGAATCGGTCGCGGAAAAGGTCTTCGGACGCGACGAGCAGCTTGCCGCGGTCGTCGATCTCGCCGCCGATGTAGTAGGGCAGGCCGCAGTTGGCGAACGAAACGTACGCGTCTTTCTCAAGCATGACGATCTCGGCGTGTTCGTTCATGCGTCTGGCCCGGGTGGCCGCCGAGGCGCCCGCCGCCACGCCGCCGACGATCACGATCCGCCGTTTGTGGTTCGCTTTGTTCATCGTTGTTGGCCTTTCCTTTGCACACACGCCCCGCCCCGTGATCTCGAACGGCGGAATCGGACGGCGAGGCCGCCTCCCTCGTCCCGTCTTTTGCAGGGGCGAGCTCGGCTTGTCGAGTGCGGTTGATCCGCCTCGCAGCGAGACGACGACGTCGGCGGCGCGGCGATCATGCAGCCGCTTCGCTCGCGTCGCCGAAGCGGCCCCGGATGCAAGCCATGATGCCCGCTAAGCCCGCCTCTGCGATCGCGTAGAACACCTGCCGGCCGCGGCGTTCGCTGCGGACCAAGCCGCAATGCCGCATCACGCGGAGATGCTCGGAGCACAGCGGCTGGGAGATGTCGCAGAGCTCGACGAGATCGCCCACCGGTCGCTCGCCCGTGAGCAGCACCTCGACGATGCGAAGGCGGTGGGGGTGAGCCAGCGTCTTCAGGCAACCCGCGGCGGCTTCGAGGGCCTCGTGCGGGAGGAGGGGTGAGGATTCCGAGGTCGAGGCCAGCATGTAAACATCATGACATAGCGATATCAACGTGTCAAGATGTAAAGCAAAGAATCCGGAGCGCGAGAGCTTCCCGAGGGGTCCCCCAAGCGTTCCCAGTCGATCACCCAAGCGTTGGAAACCGCATGCGGCAATTTGCAACGGCAGCATTTGCCGAGCGAGCAACGCCAGCCGCTGCGGCCGCTTAGGCGGGAGGAGCCCCCGTGAGGAGGTGGTCGGGGCTGGTGATTACCTACAAACTCTCGGTTCAGGGGTGGTCAGCCCCTGCCGACAAGGGTCTTCTCAGGGCCCATGTAGGGTCTTTGAACCACGCCGGCGGTCCGCCGCGTGCCAACCGGAGAATTGCCATGAACGTCATCACGTTTCTCGTCGCGGCCGGTGGGCTGGCCGCGACGCCCGTCGCGCTCGCGGCGTCGCCGGTCGGGTCGGCCGATCGCGTCGCCGGCCTCACCGCCGACGAGACCCGAGCCATGGTCGCCGAGATGCTCGCCGACTCCGAGCACCGCTCGTCTTTCGCGGTCGGCAATGGCTCGAGCACCGACCTCACCGTCGGCGGGTACTTTCAGTTCCGCTACATCGCGTCCTTCACCGACGACGACGACGCCGTCGCGGGTCAGGACGATTTCGAGTCGGGCTTCCAGTTCCAGCGCACGCGCCTTGTGTTTAAGGGGACGACGGGATCGGAAGACCATCGGTTCGGTTTCCTGGTCATCGCGGCCGCCGGTCCGAACGGTGACTTTGGGCTGCAAGACGGCGTCGTGAGCTATTCCTTCGGCGATTCGAAGTGGTCGATCGCGGCCGGTCAGCTCAAGCTGCCTTTCTTCCGTGAGTATCTCGTCAGCGAACGGTTCATCCTCCCCGTCGAGCGATCGAACGTCACGCAGGCCTTCGCGGCTTTGTACAACCAGGGCGTCGTGCTGAAGTACGCGGACGACGCGTTCCGCTTCAACTTCGCGTTCAGCGACGGGGTGCGCACGATCAACTCGTCGTTCACCGACGACGTCGAAGCGGACTACGCCTTCACGGCGCGGGGCGAGTGGCTGGCGTTCGGCGAGTGGAAGCAGTTCGACGATCTCACCGCGCTCGGCAACCAGGGCGACGGGCTCATGATCGGCGCGGCGGTGCACCATCAGGGCGAGACCGATTCGCTCGGCGGCCGCGACCTGAACGATCTCACGCAATACACCGTCGACGTCTCGTACGAGACGGCGGACTGGAGCGCGTTCGCCGCGGGCGTCGGTCGGCACTACGACGACGCCGGCGCGGACGAGAGCTTCACGGACTTCGGCGCCGTCGCCCAGGCCGCCGTGTTCCTCGACGAGTCTTGGGAAGTCTTCGGCCGGTATTCGATCCTCCTCCCGGACGATGACGCCGCCGGCGACGATCCGTTCAACACGATCACGCTCGGCGTCAACAACTACATCTATGGGCACGCCGCGAAATTCACCGCGGACGTGGTCTGGTTCCTCGACGACACGACCGGGACGACGATGCTGAACTTCGGGCCCAACTCGGGCGTCGGTCTGCGGGCGTCGGGTGAAGACAATCAGTTCGCCGTGCGCGCGCAGTTCCAACTGATTTTCTGAGTGCGGCGTCGTCGCGCGGCGCGATCGGCGCCGCGCGGCCGACGGCCGAGTATGAGACGTCAAAACGAAAGCGGGCCCGCCTGAGCGGGCCCGCGTTGCGTTTGTTCTTTGCCGAACCCGCCGCTCGTGCGAGTGAGGGTCGCGCGATCAATCGAGGCGAATCTTGTCCGAGCCGAGCGAGCCGTGCTCGTCCATGCCGCCGCGGGTCGGGATGTTGTCGAAGCGTTCGCGATCGTCGCGCTCGGCCCGCTGCTCTTCGACGGCGCCCCACTGAGCGCGCTTAAGCGAAAGGCCGATCTTGCGGTCCGAGGTGTCGACGCGGAGGATCTTGACGTCGAGCTCTTCGTTCGCCTTGACCACGTCCTGCGGGTTCTCGACCTTGTGATCGGCGAGTTCCGAGATGTGCAGCAGGCCTTCGAGATCGTCTTCGAGTTCGACGAAGACGCCGAAGTTGGTGATCTTGGTGACCTTGCCGCGGACGACCATGCCCGGCTTGTAGGCCGAGGGAATGGCGTCGACCCACGGGTCTTCGTCGAGTTGCTTGACGCCGAGCGCCACGCGCTGCTTCTCCTGGTCGACTTCGAGCACGACGCAGTTGACCTTGTCGCCCTTCTGATAGACCTCGTTGGGGTGCGAGACCTTCTTGGTCCAGGAGATGTCGGAGACGTGCAGCAGGCCGTCGATGCCCGGTTCGATCTCGATGAACGCGCCGTAGTTGGCGAGGTTGCGCACGGTGCCTTCGATGACGGTGCCGGGGGGGTACTTCTCCGCCACGAGCTCCCAGGGGTTCACCTCGGTCTGCTTCATGCCGAGGCTGATTTCCTGCTTGTCTTTGTCGATGTCGAGAACGACGACCTCGACCTCGTCGTTGACGTTGACCACCTCGGAGGGGTGGTTGATGCGGCGGGTCCACGACATCTCGGAGATGTGGACGAGGCCTTCGATGCCGTCGTCGAGCCGGACGAACGCGCCGTACGACATGAGGTTGACCACCTGGCCCTTGACGCGGGAGTTGATCGGGAACCGCGCCTCGATGGCCTCCCAAGGAGAGGGCTCTTTCTGCTTGAGACCGAGCGCGATCTTCTCTTTCTCGTGGTCGATGTTGAGGATCTTGACCTCGACCTCGTCGTTGATCTTGAGCATTTCCGACGGGTGGTTGACGCGCGACCAAGACATGTCGGTGATGTGGAGGAGACCGTCGATGCCGCCGAGGTCGATGAAGGCGCCGAAGTCGGCGATGTTCTTGACCACGCCCTTGACGAGGTCGCCCTCGTTGACGGTGGTGAGCAGCCGCTTCTTGGCCTCTTCGCGCTCGGACTCGATGAGCTTGCGCCGAGAGATGACGATGTTGCGGCGGTCTTCGTCGATCTTGAGGATCTCGGCCCGGATGTCTTTACCGATGTACTCGCCGATATCGCCCGGGCGGCGGATGTCAACCTGCGAGGCGGGCAGGAAGACCGGTACGCCGATGTCGACGAGCAGGCCGCCCTTGATCTTCCGCATCACGCGGCCCTGCAGAACGTCGCCCTCGTTGTGCGTTTCGAGGATGCGGCGCCAGTTGATCAGGCGGTCGGCCTTGCGCTTCGACAGTTGGACCAGCCCCGAATCGCCTTCGAGCGACTCGAGCAGGACCTGGATCTTCTGACCGATCTCGACGGTCGAGACGTCGTCAAACTCGTCCTTGTTGATCAGGCCTTCGGACTTGAGTCCGACGTCGACGACCACGTCGTCGCCCGCCCGGCCGATGACGGTGCCTTCGAGCAGTTGGTCGGTGGAAAGTTCGGCGAAGCCGTCATCGAGCAGCGACTCCATGTCGCCCGTCGCCACGTCGGAGCCGAAAGCCGTCTCGAGGAGTTGGGTCGCTTCGTCGTCGGCGGCCCCCAGAGTGGCGATGAGATTCTCGTCGATCATGCAACTGACGCGGCGGCGCGCAAGCCGGCCCGGCGGGCGCCTTCCCGGGGCGACGGATCGCCGGCGACGCGTTCGTTCGGCGTCGACCGTTCCGCAACCCCGAGCCGCCGCGCGTGACGGCGGGTTGGTGGTCGTGTTCGTCGATGAGCCCGCGGACACCTGAACCGCGGCGGCTCGCCTCGCCCCGGGCCGAGGGGCGAACCCAACAGGTTACCATACTTCCGACGCGGATTCCGCCGACGCATCGCCCGAAGAACCGTGCGGGCCTCCCGAGGTTCGGAGCGGTCGCACCTCCGCCTTCGTCCGCATGCCGGAGGCGCCCAAGTAAAACGCGAACAGATCGGTGTCGCGAACGGCCGTCCCGGCGCTGCTGACGGTCGCCTCTAGCGTCGAAAGCCGACGGGGTGCTCGGCAAGTGAGTACAGCTCACGCAGCAGCGTCATTCCCAGCAGCCCCAATATCGCGAGGACGCCCAACACCACCGTCGCCGGTCGCAACGAGGCGCCTTCGACATTCCACATCGGCACGCACCAGGCGATCGCGTACAGCGGCATCCACAGCGACCCGTACCGCTGGACCTTTTCGGCCGCGAGGGTCCGAGAACGGACTTTCCCGAGCTTCAATCGCACGAACGCCGCGAACACCAACGACAGGCCGACGGGCACCGCGGCGGCGAACCAGGGCACGAAATCGGGCCAGAGCGCGCCGTTTCGCAGCCACCCCACGCCGAGCAGCACGGCCGACCAGAACGCCCAGCCGAGCGCCGCCGCGGTCAGCGCGAACGGCGTGAGGCGCGGTCGCCGCCCGGCCAGCCGATGCGTAACGGCGCCGACGACGAGCGCGTGCGTCATCTGCAGCCAGACGGGCCAGACGAAGAGCAGGGCCCCGTTGCCGACCAGCATGTGCGCGCCGTAGATCAACCCGAGCAGCACGAGCCCGACGGCCGGGACGTACTTCGCGGCGGTGTGGAACAGCAGCGCGCCGCCGGCGGTGATGAGGCAGAGCAGCACCGCCGCGTTGCCGAGCAGCATCGACCCCAGAAACGCGCACAGCAGAGCGACGGCGACGAGCATCGACGCGGTTTCGACGGCGACCGCGCCCGATGGGATCGGGCGCTCGGGATGCAGCGCCCGGTCACGGCGTCGGTCGAGCGTGTCGTTGAGCGCCGTGGCGAACGCAAAGAGGCCGACCGCCGCGAGCGTCGCGCCGAGCAGCGGCACGATGGGCAGGCTCGGCGCGACGATCGGCTCGGTCGCGTTGCGGGCCGCCGCGTTCAGCCGCTCGGCTTCGACGCCCCGCGTCCAGAGCACGACGAACCAGAGGTTCGCCACCGCCGCGAAGGCGGTCGAGATCCGCGTGAGCCGCAGCAGCGGCGCCAGTTTCTGAAGGAAGGTCTCCACGGCCGGCGATGGTACCGCAGCCGCCCGGCTCCCCCGAGCCGGCGGCCGACGACGCCCGCCGTGACCGCTACCATCTCCGTCCCATGCCCATCGACGTCACCCACATCTCGCCGGACGCACCGGGGGCGGGCGATCCGCTCACCGTCGCTGTGGTCGCCAGCCGCTACAACGCGTGGATCACCGAGCCGCTCGAGCGCGGCGCGCTGGAGGCGCTCGAGCGCGAAACCAACGGCGCCGGTCGGGCGGTGGTGCTCGCGGCGTCCGGCTCGTTGGAACTGCCGACCATCTGCGGCGAGGCGGCGATGTCCGGCGCCTTCGACGCCGTCGTCGCGCTCGGCTGCATCATCCGCGGCGAAACCGAGCACGACCGACACATCGCCCGCGCCATCATCCACAACCTCACCGACGTTTCCGCCGCGTCGGGCGTGCCGATGGGCATCGGCGTGCTGACGGTGAACGACGCGGACCAAGCCGAGGCCCGCGCGGGCGGCGCCCTCGGAAACAAGGGGGCCGAGGCGATGGAGGCGGCGCTCGCCAGCGTGCGCACGCTTCGCGCCCTGCGGGAATGGGTCGAGACGAACGACGCGCGGTCGGGAGCCGAGCGAGCCGGGGGCGGTCATGGCGGTTGAGGTCGGCGCGCGACGGGTGCGTGAGTTGGCGTTTCGCGTGCTGTTTCAGCTCGACGCGATGGCGTGGCCGGGCGACGCCGCGGCGGCGCTCGCGTCGGCCGAGGCGATGCTCGAAGACCCGGAGCTGCTTCGGCTACGCAATTCGCTGCTCGAAAGCACGGAAGACCCACACTCGCCGCGAGACTTGTCGGCCGTCGCGGACGGTTCCGCCGCCGAAGCCGACGACGACGACGGGGCAGGTGCGAGCGAACTGACCGCCAAGAACACGGGGGAAGCGAACCGGGCCGTAAACGAGGCGATCGCTGCGTGGTCGTCGCGGCGGCGAGCCGACGCGGCGTTCCGCGAGCTGGCGCCGACCTGGCCCGCGCATCGCCAGCCGGCGGCCGATCGGGCGCTGCTCCGACTCGGTTGGTACGAACTGCACGAGGCGAAGGTCAAGCCGAGCATCGTGGTGAACGAGATCGTCGAGCTCGCCAAGCGGTACTCGACCGAGCGCTCGCCGGCGTTCGTGAACGCCTTGCTCGACAAGTCGATCCGTTCGGAGGCGGCGCCGTCGCGGGCGGATGACGCCCTCTCGCCGACTGGCGGTGATGACGACGTCTTCATCGTGCCCGAGTTGGGCCCCGAGCTGGGCCCCAAGCCGGGCGACGACCCTGAGCGTGCGGGCGACGCTTCGGCGGACGAAGCCGTGGACCCGCGATCAGACGAGGGGTGGTGACGCGGCATGGGTCTTTTCAAGTCGATCACCGGCAAGGTCAAGCAGAGCCTCTCACGCACGCGCGAGGCGTTCGTCACCCAAGTGCGATCGTTACTGGTCGGGAAAAAGCTCGACGATGCGCTCATTCGAGAGCTCGAAAAGCGGCTGATCGAAGCGGACATCGGCGTGAAGACGGCGTTGCGGCTGATCACCGGGATCAAGGCTGACTACAAAGCCGGCAAGATGACTCGGGGCGAAGAGGTGCTCGAGTACCTCAAGCGCGAACTCAAGGCGCTCTGGCCCGAGGAAGACCGGTCGATCAACTACGCGGCGTCGGGGCCGACGGTCATCCTCGTCGCGGGCGTCAATGGAGCCGGCAAGACGACCTCGGTCGCGAAGATCGCGCGGTCGTTCGTCGACGACGGGAAGTCGGTGCTGCTCGGCGCCTGCGACACGTACCGCGCGGGCGCGGTTCGACAACTCGAGATCTGGTCCGAGCGCCTCGGCGTGAGCATCGTGAAGGGGCAGCAGGGGGGCGATCCGGCCGCGGTTGCGTTCGACGCCTGCCAGGCCGCGCTGGCGCGGAACGTCGACGTCCTGTTGATCGACACCGCGGGGCGTCTTCAGACGCAGGACCCGTTGATGCGCCAACTGACGAAGATCCGGTCGGTCGTCGCGAAGCAGATCGAAGGCGCGCCGCACGAGACGCTGCTGGTCGTCGACGCGACGACGGGGCAGAACGCGGTGCAGCAAGCCGAGAAGTTCAACGCGGCGATCGAGCTGACCGGTCTGTTTCTCGCCAAGCTCGACGGGACGGCGAAGGGCGGCGTCGTCGTGGCCGTACACGAAGCGACCGCGGTGCCGGTCAAGTTCGTCGGCGTGGGCGAGACGCCCGAAGACGTGCAGCCGTTCAACCCGGACGAGTTCGTCGAGGCGATGTTCGCCGAATGAGCGACGAGCGAGGGCAGGTTTGGCGAGTCGCCGCGGTTCGCCGGGCCCCGCTCGGCTATCGTTGACGCCGTGGACGCCACGGTTTACGAACGCGTGCTGAACGTCGCCCAGCGGCTGGCGGGCTCGGCCGATCTGGACGAGGTGCTGGCCGCGGTGATCGACGCGCTGCGTGACGTGCTGCGCGCTGAGCGGGCGTCGGTGTTTCAATTCGTACCGGCGCCGGACGAGGGGAGAGAGGGCGCGAGAACGCCGCGTGAAGTGGAGGCGGTCGCCTCTCATGGGGAATCGGCTTGGGGATCGCCCGGGCAAGACGGTTCCTTCTTCGCCACCAAAGCGCACGGCTTGCCGGGGGACATGACTCTGCCGGGGGACGCCGGGCTGATCGGCGAAGCTGCGCGAACGCGCCGACTCATCAATACACCCGACGCGCGACGTGACCCGCGATTCAACGCCGAGGTCGACCGATGCACGGGGTTTGAGACGCGGTCGATCCTTACGATCCCGCTCCTTGACGAGCGGCGCGAACTCGTCGGCGTCGCGCAGGCGCTCAACAAGCGGTCGGACGAGCGTGCGGAAGCGCCCGGCGACCGGGCGGCGCGCGGCGATGCGGAAGCCGTCTTCACCGTGGACGACGAGTCGATCGCGAGCCACCTCGCGGCGATCGCGGGCGTCGCGTTGCGGCGGGCGGCGTTGCTGGCGGCTGCGAGACGACGGGAGGCGCTTGAAGCCGAACTGCGAGTCGCGCGGCTCATCCAACGAGCGTCCGTGCCTGGGCGCGACGGAGAGGTCAGCGTCATCGAACGGGCTGGCCTACGGATCGCGGGGGCCTGGGCGCCGGCGTCGGAAACGGCGGGCGACGTCTGGGACGCGTTCGCCGCGCCCCGAGACGCCGAAGCGACGTGGCTGCTTCTCGCGGACGCCGCGGGGCACGGCGTCGGACCGGCGTTGTCGGTTTCGCGCGTCTCGGCGATGCTCCACGCCTGCACAGCCGCGGGCGTCTCACTCGCTGAAACGGCCGGCATCATCAACCGGCGGCTGTCCGAAGAACTGCCGCCGGGCCTCTTCGTTACGGCGTTCATCGCCCGTGCCTCACGGGCGCGCGAAGCCAACGGGGGCGTCGACGTCGAATACGTCGCGGGGGGCCAGGCGCCGATTTTGATCTGGCGTCGCGACGACGGTGACGTGCGAACGCTCGGCGCGACCGCGCCGCCGCTGGGTGTGACGGAATGGGACGCGCCCGCACGCGACTGCGTCGGTCGCACGACGATTCGGCGAGGCGAGGCGTTGCTGGTCGTGTCGGACGGGGTGCTCGAAGCCGGTGCCGCACGGAGCGGGCGCCTCGGCGATTCGTTCGGCGTCGCCGGGGTGCGACGAACGCTCAAGGCCGACGACGGGCTCGCGGACGCCGCCGGACGGCTTCTCGCGGCCGTCGCCGATCGCGCCGATGACGACCGGACCGTGCTCGCGATCGAACCGATGTGACCTCCGCCACACTTGCGTCGGACGACCGCCTCCGCCGACCGTTTAGATCGCTTCGACGCGGTCCTTCAGGTTCGCGAGCGTCGACATCACCTCGCGCTGGTTATATCGCGAGATCAACGGGTCGGCGACGGACTTGAGCACCGGCATCGGGTTCGCGTATTCGGCGACATAGGTGACCTTGGTCGCACCGCCCTCGCGTTCGAGCGTGTAGGTCAATTCGCCTTCCATGTTCCAGCCGATGCGGTTCGGCGGATCGTGCTCGGCGATCCGGACGACGCCGCGCAGCGGCACGCCGTGGATGCGCATCGTGAACTCCACGTCGTGTCCGCCGCCCGATTTCTTCTCGACGTGACCCATCTCGGTAAGGCTCGGCGCGACCGCGAAGTGCGTCTCGGGCGTGTCGAGATGGTCGAACACCTTCTGTGGGTCGGCGTTGATGACGATTTCGGCTCTGTTGGTCGGCATGGCGTCTCCGGTCGGGTTTCGTAGGGCTTGCACACGCCCGCGATGGCGTTCCAGCGACGGCGAAACGACTCGCCGCGACCGCGCGCGAGCCTAGGCGGCGCTCACGCGCGGCTTGCTTGCGGCCGATGTCTCTCGCAGCAGATTGGGAAGTTTGCGAAGACGCCGCTCTGCCGCTCGGGCGGGCGGCGTCGTGCCGGGCCGCGGTTTCGGGGTCTGTTGGTATGCTTCGGCGTCATGGCCACCGACGCACCCGCACCGTCCGGGCCCGAGCGGCCCGAGGATGAATCGGCTCCGAACCAGGGCTCGCCGCCCGACCCCGCCGCGTCGTCTACGGCGCCGTCGAGTCGGCGGCGTCCGAACTGGCTCGACGACTGGGCCGATCGGCACTTCTGGGAGATCCAGCCGATCCGCGACGTGTTGTTGCTGCTCGCACTGTTCGGCGTCTTGTGGCTCGGCTATCAGGCGTCGATCGTCACGGTGCCGCTGCTCCTCGCCGTGTTGCTGGCGTATCTGTTCGAGCCGCTGGTGAAGGCGATCACGCGGCTGCCGCAGTTCAGCCGGCAGGGCGCGGCGGCCGCGATCATCGCGGCGACCGCGTTCGTCGTGCTCGTGCCGCTGACGGCGCTCATTTTCTTCGGCGTCACCCAGGGTGTGGGGCTCGTGAACTCGATACGCACCGACGTGGTCTGGCTCACGACGGCGGTGAACCGCGGCGATTTCGAACCCCAGATGGCGCCCAGCGAGACCTGGGAGCGGCTAGCGGTGGCGCTGATCGAGGTGAAAGAGATCGCTGAGGAAGAAGCGGCCGCGGCGGCGAATGCGGCGCCGGCGGACGGTGGAGACGGTGTTCCGCCAAGCGAGCCGGGCGGCGCGGGGGCGTCCGAGCCGCGCGGCGCGGCCGACCCGCGCGGTGCGGCCGACAGGCCCGCCGTGATCGAAGGTCCCGAAGGCGTGACCAAGCAGCGAATCGAAGAGGGCGCGGGCGCCACCGGCATCGTCGGCTCGGCCGAGGGCGTCGTCATCGAGGAGCGGACCTACGAAGAGATCGAGGCCGACGAAGAGCATGAATCGCCGGTCGAGAAGATCGCCGAAGCGTTGGTCGGCGACGACGACGAAGAGGGCGACGGCGCCGCGCCCGTCGATGCGGACGAGGCCGCGGCCGCCGCGGCCGCACGGGAAGCGACCGACGGCGATCCGACGGTCGTCGGCGCGGACTCGTCCGAGCCGATGTCGGACGCCGCGGCTATCGAAGAACTCGAAGACGCCCCGCTGGCGGACGCGGTGCAGTCGTCGCCCGGCGAATCGGCGGGGCCCGACGCGGCCGACGTCGAGGCGGATGAGGACGACCCGCTCGCCGAACTGACCGACAACGATGTGGTCACGCCGGACGATCGCGCGCAGGCGACGCTGATCTGGTCGGTCTACAAAGACCTCGAGGCGTGGATCACGCTCAACCGCGAGCGGCTCGGCCGCGAAGTCGTCGGCACGGGCTTCAACGCCGTCACCTGGTTCGTGGGCGGCGCGACCTCGCTCGGCATCATCGCCTTCCAGGCGTTTCTCACCGCGTTCTTCTTTTTCTTCATCTGCACGGGCTGGGGCCGGGTGCTCGAGCTTTGGGAAAGCCTGATCCCCGAACGGAAGAAGGGCGAAGCCATCGACCTGGTTCGCAAGATGGACAACGTCATCGCGGGCTTCGTCCGCGGTCGGCTGACCATCATGCTCATCCAGTGCGTGGTCTTCAGCATCGGCTATTACCTGATCGGCGTGCCGGCGGCGATCCTCGTGGGCTTCGGCGTCGGCGTGCTCAGCGTGGTTCCGTACCTCGCGCTCGTGGGCATCCCGCTCAGTGTCGGTCTGATGCTCCTCGCCGGACCCGAGACCGGCTTCCGCTCCGAGTGGTGGTGGCAGATCGGCGCCCCCGTCGCGTTCTATTTCCTGGGCCAGGCGCTCGATGACTACATCTGGACGCCCATCATCCAGGGCAAGAGCACCGACCTCGACACGCCGACCGTGCTGTTCGCGTCGATCGCCGGCGGGGCGCTCGCCGGTGTCTACGGCTTGTTGATCGCGATCCCGGTCGCCGCCTGTTTGAAGATCATCATCCGCGAGGTGCTCTGGCCGAAGTTCCGCGCGTGGGCCGAGGGCCGGCGCGACGACCCGCTGCCGATCTCGAGCCGCAAAGACCCGACCTGATTGCATGAGATATCGACCGGCGAGTGCGGTCCGCGTCGGTGCGTTGTTGCCGGGCGGAGTGCGGTAACGATCGGCCGCGGCTCGTGTCTTCGAGCGGATCAGTCGTCGTACTCGACGAGATAGAACGGCTGCCCGGCCTCGTCGAGCGTCCACTTCAACTCGACGTCGACTTTCAAGCCTTCGACGACGACGCCCGGCAGGGGCACGCCGTCCGCGGCTTCCACGAGTTCGAGCGTGGGGCCGGTCGACCCGCCGCGCGACCGCCGCCGCTCGGGCTCTGCGGGCTGCGGCGCCTCGAACATCTCGTCGCTGACCAGCGTTCGGCGGCGCTGACCGTCGTGTTCCCGAGAAACCGAGAAGCGTCGCCGCTTCAGCTCCCCGCGCAGCTCCTCGAGCGTCTCGAACTCGAACCCGTCGGCGTGCACCGCCAGCATGCCCTCGGCGATGAACTCCAACCGCTCCGTCGCTTCGGTGATTAGGTCCGGTTTCAGTTCCTCGAGCACGTACTCTTTCCACGCGCGCTGGAACGCCGACTTATCGTCCGTGCGGAACGCGTCTTTGAACGCGGCGTCGTGCTCCCAGCCCTGCGCGATTCGCCGCAGATACTTCAGAAACAACCGCTCGTACTTGCCGCGGTCCGCATGCACGAGGAAGTGGGCCATCGACCACGACTGCGTGTACAGCAGCGAGGCCCGGTGCGGCTCGGTGTTCAGCACCTCCCACCACCGCCTGTTGGTCATGTCCACCATCTCGGCGAAGGTGAACGCGTCGCCGCTCTCGAAGGCTTTGTGCAGTTCCTCGATCCGGTCGCGCGGCGCCGCGGCGAGGACCATGCGTCCGTCCACCAGCCGCGCGTGCTGGAAGTACGTCGCCAGTCCTTCGTTGACCCACATGGGCAGCGTGTCGCCGAAGCGAAGGTCCGCGAACTGGTGGAACGCCTCGTGTTGCAGCACCTCTCGCAGCCAGCCGGACGGCTGCCCACGCACCCAGGTGCTCACGCCCGCTTCGCCGTCGCGGCTGAAGAACACGCCGCCCGACGCACGCAGGTCCGCGCCGATCGAGAACCCGTGCTGAACGTAGTCGTTACGGTCCGCCCACAGATAGAGCTTCACGCGTTTGGCGTTCTTGGTCCGGAACGCCGAGAACATCCGATCGAACGCGGCGTAGGTCGCGTCCATGTGGTTCGCAAGGTCCTTCAGTTCGTCCTTCGTCAGGTTGGTGACGATCTCGTAGGCGCGTGAGTTCACGGTGACCGACTCGGGCGGCGACACCTGCGCCGTCGCGGTCGGTGCGAGCATGCCGACCGACCACAGCGATAACGCCACAAGGAGCGGAATCGACCGGACACGACGAAACGCACGGAACGGCGGCATGGCGGATCTCCTGATGCACGGAGGGCGTACAGGCGACGGTGAAAGCGAACGCGGCCGGCGTCGCTTCTTCGAGCGACGCCGGCCGTGTCAGACTACTTCGACAAGATCGATCGGCGAATTGGGGATGTCCCTGATCCGCCGCGCCTCTCGTGTTCGCTGGCTCAGCGGTCCAGCACGAACACCGCCGCGTCCATCGGTTCCACACGCAGCGAACGCGCTCGGCCGGGCGTGTCCTCAGCGATGGTGTTCCACGCGTTCGCTTCTCCGCCGAAGCGGTGAAGCGTGACGTCGCGGTCCACATCGCCGAGTTGCCGCAGCACGCTCCAAGCGCCGTAGCCCGACCGACCCTTGTTGACGACCGTCACCAGCCGGCGCCCGTTGAGTTCGCGCACGAACGCGAACACGTCGTCGTCACGCGTCTCCAGGTGGCGCAGGCTGCCAAAGCGGGTCAACTCGGCCGTCTGCGGGTCGTGCCGCAGGCTGAACCACGCCGCGTAGCGCTCATAGAGCTCGAAGTCCGCGTTCTCGTCCGGGTTCGCCATGCTGCCAGCGTCGGGCCAGGGGAACGGCTTTCGGTTCGTCGGATCGTCGGCGCCCCACATCCCGACCTCGTCGCCGTAGTACACCATCGGCGCGCCCATGTACGTCGCCTGGATCGCCACGCCCAGCAGGCTCTTCTCGTAGACCTCCGGTTCGGGCCGCACGTCGCGGTAGTTCGGCCCGTTGTCCTGCGGGCGGTTGCCGCCGTCGTACGAACGGTTCGGGTTGATCAGCTTCGAGACGTACCGGTCCGTGTCGTGGCTGCCGAACAGGTTCTGGTGGATCAGGTTCGTTTGCGGTGCGTTGTCGAAAGCCGCTTCGAGACGCTCGACCAGTTCGCCCGACGTCATGCCGGGCTCGACGCCCAGCCAGTCCGTCACCGCTTCGGCGAACGGATAGTGCATCTGCGTATCGAAATGATCGCCGCTGATCCACGGGTCGGCTTCGTCTTCGCCCCAGATCTCCGCGATGATCACCGCCTCCGGGTTGATCCGCTTCACGTGCTTGCGCCAGTCGACCCAGAACGGCGCGCCCACGTCGAGAGGCACGTCAAGACGCCAGCCGTCCACGCCGTCGCTCGGGTCGCCGTCGCCGTTCGGGTCCATCCACCGCTCGGTCACGGCGAACAGATGGTCCTTGATCGGCTGGATTAGGTCGCGATCAGCCGTCTGCCGGAACTTGGGCAGCCAGCCCTGGCCCATCGGGTCCGGGTTGTCCCACGTCACCCAGCCGATCAGTTCGCCCTCGTCGTCGAACGTGCAGTAGAACCAATCGGCGTACTTGCTCTCGGCGCCCTTCTCCATCACGTCCTCGAACGCCCAGAAGTCGCGGCCCGTGTGGTTCCACACGCCGTCGATCACGACGTGAATGCCGCGCTCCTTCGCTTCGGGAAGCAGCACGTCGAGGAAGTACCGGTCACTCTCCGTCCAGCGCCACGTCGCCGGGTCGTCGTACTCGTCGCCTGTGTGCTCGAAGTCGGGCGGCGCCATCCCCGCCGATTCCGGCAAACCGAAGTTGTCGTCGATGTGACGGAAATCCGTCGCGTCATACTTGTGCATCGACTCGCCTTCGAACACCGGGTTGAAGTAGATCGCCGTGATCCCCATTTCCTTCAAGTAGTCCAGCTTCTCCACCACGCCTTGCAGGTCGCCGCCATAACGACGATCCCACACCACGTGGAACAGCGGTCCGCCCTGCCGCGGCGGGAAGTCTTCGTCCGCCTCGACGTCGAACCGCTCGCGCCAAGCCGCCTCCTCCTCGGCCGACACCTCGTACCAGTCCGAGGTCCACGGCATCTGATACACGTCCGGCCCGTTCGGATCGTTCAGCGGGTTCCCGTTGCGGAACCGCTCGGGGAAAATCTGGTAGTACACCGCGCCCTTCGCCCAGTCCGGCACGTCGATCACGTCTTGATCAAGCGTCGCGCGATAGGGCGGCGTGGTCTGCTCGGTCTCGCCGTCGATCATCCGGAAGCGATAAGAGAACGCCGACGCGCCCGCCATCACCCGCGCCCGCCAGAAGTCCCACCCCGACGCGTCGGGCGCCGCATGCATCTCCACTTCGAACGGCTCGCCGTCGTCCGGACTCACCTCGAGCACGACCCGCTCCAGATCGCCCGGCAGCGCGCGCAGCGAGGCGTCCACCAACCCCAGCCCGTCCGACAGCTGCGCGAAGTACGACGCGAAGCTCGGATCGTGCCGCACGGCCCGCGAGTTCACGTCGTCGGGCCTCGGCGCGGCGAACTCGTTCGGCCGCTCGCCCACGAACACCACGCTCGTATACCGATCCGTGTGACGCTCGGCCCGTGGGTCGCGGACCCGGTCGATCGCGTCGACGAAGAAGGCGTATTCGTGCGCGCCGTCGCTGAGGGCTTGCCACGTCACGAACTCGGGCCGACCCGTCTCGCCGAGGCGTCGCTCCAGTTCGATGCTGCCGCGCTGTCCGGGCTGCGCCCATGTGTTGAAGTCGCCCACCAGATGGACGTAGCGGTTCCAGTCGCCCTCGGAATCGACGCCCGGGTACGAGAACCGCACCCAGTTCGGCGCCGGCCACATCGCCAGCGAAGCGATCGCGCCCACGCGGCTGTCGCGCATCAACTCGTCGCCCCGGGTCGTGATCTCGTACGACCCGGCCTCAAGCTTCAAGGCGCCGCCGAACTCGATCCGGTCCGCCTCGGTCTGTCCGACGATCAGCCGTACCTCCGCGACCTCGGTGCTCCGCTCGAGCGACAGCAGCGCCCGATAGTTGTCCGCCGGCTCGTTTACGCGGGAGAGCGCCGCGTCCGCGACGATCTCGCCCGCCGCGTCGAGCAGTTCCACCGACCGCGGATACGCAGCCTCGAACCGCACCGCGGCAGAGCCCTCCTCCTCGCCGTCGATCACCCGCACGCCGATCGTGATCTCGCCCGGCGCCAGCGGGATCACGTCCGCTTTCATCGCGTCCGGGCCCATCGCCCCGCGACGCGTCACCTTCACCATCTGCGGGTCGTAGTCGAACGCCACCCGCAGCTCCCACGGCTCGCCGGCCGAGATCGTGTCGCGCAGGTCCAGGAGCATCGGCTCCGCCACGCGACCGTTCCCGTACAGATACGGACGAACGATCGGCTGCTCGACCTTCGCGATCTCTTTGAGCCATGTCCGATCCTGGACGTTCAGCTCGATGCGGTAGAACGCCAGCCCCTCGACGATCAACGGGATATCGTCGCCCGGTTGCTCGAGCGTGCGCGCGCCGCCTTCGGCCATCCCGAAGTGTCCCTGCTGCCAGGCCCCGTTCTTCACGAACTTGAACCGATGCCGGCCCGGTTCGAGCAGCTTCTCCATCCGGAACACCCACGAGCGGTCCGGGTGCCGCTCGAGCGTCCACTCCGGGTCCTGCGCGTTCCAGTTGTTCATCGTCCCGGCGATACGCCAGACGTCTTCCGCCTGAGCCGGGCTCACGGGCCCGAGAACCAACACCGTCAAGAGAAGCCCGATCACCACGCCCGGGGTCCGGGCCGCTCGTCCAGTTGCACGCATTGTGTTTCGCTCCGTGTGTCCTCGCCCCGCGCCCATCGCCCGGGTCGTCTGCTTCGTCATCTCGCTGAATCGAACGCGACCGCCGACGGGGCGCGATCGCGCCGCCGCCGCCGACCCCTCGCCGCCCGGTTGTCCCGTCCCTCCGATTGTCCCGCCCCCCGGTCGTCCCGCCCCCCGGTCGTCCCGCTCCCTGGTTATCCCGCCCCGTGGCGCATCGACGGCGTCGCTGCGCCTTTGTCGGACGCGGCGCGCGACGGGGTGGTTCCCGTCGCACGGTCCGTCGCGGCCCTCAATTGGCCGGCGTCGCCAGGGACGCCGATTCGCTCGCGCTGGGCGACCCTGTGCCGCCGTCCAGCGCCATCGCCGAGTCACGCTCCACCAGCTTGACGGGCACGTAGTCGCGCACCCGCAGCGTTTTGTCGCGATCGGTCAGCAGGTCCAGCATGCGCTCGCACGAACGCCGCCCGACCTCGCCGAACGACAGCTCCACCGTCGTCAACGCCGGCTGCGCCAGACGCGCCACCGGGATGTCGTCGCAGCCCACGACCGCTATGTCTTCCCCGACGCGCACGCCCCGCGCCCGCAGGCTCTGGTAGACGCCCATCGCCATCTTGTCGTTCGCGCAGAAGATCGCGGTCAGGTTTGGATCACGCGTGAGCAACTCGTCGCACGCGAGCCGCGCGGTCTCGGTCTGGAACTCACCGCTGATCATCATCGACTCGTTGAGACGCACGCCGCGCTCTTCCAGCCTGTCCACGAACGTCTCCGTGAGCGCCCGCGTCGTGCGCACCACCGCGTTCGGCCCGCAGACGTGCCCGATCCGCCGGTGCCCGAGCTCGACGAGGTGGTCCGCCGCGATGCGCCCAGCGTCGGCGTAGTCGCACACCACATGGTGCAGGTCCCACTGCTCGAACGTGTTGTTCACCACCATCAGCGGCCGATCCGAGCCGTCGAACTCGCTCAGCCATGTGTGCTCTTCGGTCGAGCCCAGGAAGAAGATGCCGTCCACCGAGCAGTCGTCGAGCAGCCGCATGTATTCCTTCCGCTCGACGTAGGCCCGCCGAGCGACTTCGAGCAGAATCCGGAAACCCCGCTCGGCCGCGACCTCGTAGATGCCCGAGATCAGCTCGCCGAAGTACACGTCGGCGAACGCGTTGTGCAACGCCGGCACCAGGATCGCCAGCGTGTTCGCCCGACGGTTCGGCAAGCCCCGCGCCAGCCGCGACGGCGTGTAGCCCAGCTTGTCGATCGCCGCCCGCACCCGCTTCCGCGTCGGCTCGCTGATCCGCTGATCGTTGCCGTTCAGCACCAGCGAGACCGTGGTGAGAGACACGCCCGATTCCTTGGCGACGTCCTTGATGTTGGCTCGTGGTTTCGACATGCCGCACTTCGCTCTCGTCGTTGACCCCCCGGTCGGTTTCACGCCCCGTCGGCGCCGGTCGGCGGATCGCCCGCCGAGGTCGGAACCGCTCCGCAGCGGTCCGGCGATGGTGATGACTTCGCGGCCCCGATCGCCCGACCCGGCCGTCCGTCCGTGGCGTGGCACTGGAACGGGTGGGGTGAGGAGCCGCCCAAGTAAAACATTTTACTACGGGTTTCCGCCCTGTCCAGCGTTCCCATTCTCTCGAATCGCCCTGTGTGAAAAACAGGCGGCCGGCTGGGCCTTGTCGAGCGCTGGGGCGTCCCTTGTCCGGGGTGGCCTCGCGTCAGGGAACCCCTGACAGCATCGGGGATGACCCGGAGAAAAGTTCTCGGTCGGCCCGAAAAATCGTTTGCGAACGGTGAAATCGGGAGTAAGCTTGGGATCAGTAAAACATTTTACCTGACCCGCCCAAGCCGGACGAACCGGCCCATGGCGCGTCGCTGCTGAGGTGAATCATGACAACTCAAACCCCCCAAAGCGGGCTTGTCCGTCGCGGCTTTACGTTGATCGAACTGCTGGTCGTCGTCGCCGTCATCGCCATCCTGATCGCTGTGCTCCTGCCCGCCCTTCAGGGCGTTCGAGCCGCGGCCCAGAAGGCCCAGTCGGCCTCCAACCTGAAACAACTCGTGGTGGTCAAAAACCTCTACGCGGACGACACGCGGGGCGGGAAGTATCCGGTGATGCCGGTGCAGGCGGGGTCCAACCGTTTCCCGACCGATCAACAGCTCTTTGCAACCGGGAACGGCAACCGCGCGCAGGCTTTTTATGGCGGGTATGCCGGTCTCTTCAATCTGCGCCAACGTGCGGTGACACAAGAAGCCGGCGCCGGCGGTACTCCGTGGGACGAAGGGTGGTACTGGGAGTGGAACGGCAGCGGTTGGGACCGACCGACCATTGAGAAGACTTTCCCGGATGGACAGACGAAGCGATACTCGCAGCCGCTTATGGAGCCCTATATGGACGAGGGCAGCTACAGCCTTCTCCAATCGCCAGCCGACACGCTCGACGGCGATGCGGATCCGCTCACGAATCTCGGCGTTGCCGATACGTTTAAGGAAGTCACACCCACCGACATCAACGATCAATTCGATGTCGCTTGGTTCAACATCTCGTATCTCTATGTCGTCGGCTTGAGCACCACCGAAGGCGCTCGCGTCGGCTTCATCGCCGACGAGACGAACTCCAGCGATATCGGTGGTGGCGCGTTCGCCACGCAAGGGCCCGGCAGCTTCCGTCAGCAGGTGAACGACCCCGACCTCAAGGGCTATCTCCCGCAAGACAATCACGGCGAAGAGGGCGGGCACCTCGCCTTCTCCGACGGCTCGGTCGAGTTCATCTCCGGCAAGAACATCATGGAATCGACAATCTTCGACTACATCAACCGCAAGACTCGCCAAGACGCGCCGGGCGACGACCCCGAGCTGCGCACCAACGCGGTCATGACCATCGACTGATCCCCTTATCGCCCACGACCGCCGCGCGGTTCGCCAAAACCCGCGGCGGCTTCTCCTCAAACATCTCTTGTCCTCACATCGGACCAATCACCCCAGCGCGCCCCGGCTCCATCACCTTTCGGAGCCGGGGCGTTATTCATTGTCGAGCTCCACCCGCCCCGCGTGGCCTCACGCAGGCTCGGATGAACGCACCCCTCACGCACGCTCCGACGAATGCCCCGATGAACGCCGATCCGCACGCGGCCGCTGCTTCCATCCGCGGCGGCACGTCCCCGAGGCGAACCGGCGCTCGCGCAACGAGCCGTCAATCCTCGCCGCAGAACGCTCCGAAGTTCGCCAGCACCAGCAGCAGGTCGTCGGCGTCCACGACGCCGTCGCCGGTGGCGTCGCCTTCCGCCGGCGTCGCGTCCCGGCTGCCGAACGAACTCAGCACCAGCAGCAGTTCCGTGGCGTTGACGCGGAGGTCGCCGTCCAGGTCGCCCGGGCAGATGGGCTGGGTTCGCGGGGTCGTGTTGGGATAGCTCCAGAAGCCGGAGCCCGTGGCTTCGGTGACAAGCAGTTCGGGCAGGAAATCGCCGTCGAGATCGGCGGGCGCGGCGAGCCTTGGTCGAAACGTCGTCGCAAACTCGGTGCGGGCGAAGCTCGGGCTCACGCCGGTCCCGCCCCCTCCGCCGCCGGCTGAGTCGGTCTCGTTCATCAGCAGCACGATCTTGCCGGGCTGGGTGGCGTTGATGAGCGAGAGGTCGTCGGCGCCGTCGTTGTCGAGGTCGGCGGCGCGGAGGTCGCCCGCCGAAAGGCCGGCCGAGTGGGTCGCGGCGACGGCCAGCGTCGCGCCCGTCGCGGAGCGGTCGGTGCGGAGGACGCTGACGGTCGACCACCCGGCTTCGATGACGGCGAGGTCGGGGTCGCCGTCGCCGTCGAAGTCGCCCGCGACGAGGTCGGTCGGGCGGTCGCCCACATCGGTCCAGACGGCCGGTCGGAAGGGCGAGGCCGAGCCGGGCGGTTCGGCGAAGTGAACGGCGACGGCGTCGGCGTCCGAGCCGGTGGTGACGAGGTCGTCGCGCCCGTCGCCGTCGAGATCGGCCGCGACGATCGACCACGGGCTCCACGCGGTCGGCAGCGCGTTCTGCTGGACGCTCCACAGCCCGGCGCCGTCGCTGAGCGCGAGGCGGACCTCGTGGTCGAAGCGGTTGGCGGTCGCGAAGTCGGGGTAGCCGTCGGCGTTGAAGTCGCCTACGCACACACCCAGCGGCGAGCGGCCCATGACGTAGATCGGCCCGAGTTCGTACCCGCCGCCGCTTTCGAGGCGGTTCCAGACGACGCGGACGCGGTCGGTCGCGGGCGACAGGATGAGCAGGTCGGTGTCGCCGTCGCGGTCGAGGTCGGCGGCGGCGAGGTCGTTCGGCGCGAAGCCGGCGTGGTGCTGCCCGACGATCGCGGCGTCGCCCGCGTCGGCCTCGAAGATAAGAAACGCCTCGGCGTCCGGCGCGGTGGCGACGAGATGCCGCAGCGTGCGGGGTTGGTCGTCGCCGAGCAAACCCGCCACGGGTCGCAGATCGGTAAGAGGGGCTGGCGTTTCGCCCGGGGCGGGCGTGCCGAACTCGGCCGGGTCGGCGACTGCGGCCGCGGCGACGCTCAACCCGGCGATCGCGGCCAAGGTCCGGGCGCGGGGTCTCGTTGGGCGACCTGTGGGTGGGCGAGCGATGGCGGGGGCCGCTGTGTGCCTGCGGGGGCCGATCGCGCGCGCGGCGACGGCGGCTGGTGATCTTCGCTCGGTGTGGTTGGGGCGCATCTCGTCCTCGCCGGCCGCGAAACTCCGATCGCCACTGCGAAGGCGTCATCCGGCCGCTTCAAAGCAACGCTACAACCGACGGCGCGCGAAACAACCCGCGGACGGCCGCGGGGCGTGCGTCAATCGTTGTTACACGCGGTCATTCGGGCGCCGGCGCGGTTATAGGGCGTTGCGTGCCGGACGAGCCCGGAGGCGGAGCGTCATGCCGCGGCGCAGACCCGCGCGGCGCAAACCCACGCGGCGCAGATCCGCCGGCCGCAGCGTGAGCGCTCGCTTCTCACGAGCTGGTCGGGGCCGCGGCGATGATCCGGTCGGCCAGCTTCGAGAACGGCATGGTTTGCAGCCAGACCGTGCCGGGCCCGGTCAGCTTGACGTAGAAGAGCCCCTCGCCGCCGAGCAGTTTGTTCTTGATGCCCGGCACCATCTGGATGCTGTAGTCGACGCCGGGCGTGAAGCCGACGAGGCAGCCGGTATCGACCTTGAGCACCTGGCCCGGCGCGAGTTGGTGCTCGACGACCGAGCCGCCCGCGTGCAGGAACGCGAGGGCGTCCTGGTCGTCCGGCTCGGCGGTGATTTTCTGAAGGATGAAACCCTCGCCGCCGAAAAGCCCGGTGCCGATGCGTTTGTGGAAGGCCATATCGACGTTGACGCCGCGCGCGCCGCAAAGGAAGGCGTCGCGCTGGCAGAACAACCGACCGCCGAAGTCGGCGAGTCGCATGGGCATGATGTGGCCCGGATACGGTGCGGCGAAGGCGACGTCGCGCCGCTCGAGCGCGGTGTTGGCGAAGAAGGTGATGAAGAACGATTCGCCCGCCGCCATCCGCTTGCCGGCCTCGAACAGTTTGCCGAACAGTCCTTTGCCGTCGCCCTTCATGGACAACGAGGTCGCCATCTCGACGCCGTCGTGCATGTACATCATCGCGCCGGCCTCGGCGACGCAGGCCTCCTCGGGGTCGAGGGTGATGACGACGGCCTGAATGTCGCCGCCGATGATTTCGTAGTCGATGACGTCCGCGGGCATGGGTTTGTTCCTCCGAAGGCGCGTTGGGGTGTTGATCGTGTGGGCCGTATCCTCGGCGTGTTGACCGATCGTCGCAAGGCGCGGCGAGTCGGCGCCGATGCGAACGTATTCCGTAACGGGCGTGTCGTCTTTCCCGGGGGCGTTCGACCGGGAAGTAGGGGGGCGAAACCGCGCCCGGTTCGGCGAGCGCCGTCTACTATCGCAGGCATGTCGGCGAACGGAGATCCGAAGAACGAGGGCGACGGGTCGGCGGACCCTGTCGAAGCGGCTCGCGCGGCGCCGCCGCTCGCGCGGTGGTGGGTGGCGCGCGGCGGCGTCGGCAAGATCGCGTTTTACGGCTGGGCGATGCTCGTCGTCACGTTGCTGGCGACGATGGCCACCAGCCCGGGACAGTCGTTCATCGTCGGCGGGACGTTCAGCGAGTCGATCCGTGGCGACCTGGGCGTTTCGCTGTCGCAGTTCAGCGCCGCGTACATGGTGGCGACTTTTTGCGCTTCGCTGCCTCTGACGCTCGTCGGCCGGCTTGGCGACCGCTTCGGCACGCGGGCGGTGATGGGCGGCGTCGCGTCGTTGCTGGGGGCGGCGTGCCTGTTCGTGGGAGGCGCGGCGTGGGGCGTCGAGGCGTTGTCGCTCGAGGGCGCGACGAGAACGGGCGTCGCGCTCGTCGCGCTCACCGTGAGCTTCTTCCTGCTGCGGTTCCTGGGGCAGGGCGCCTTGGGTCTGGTCGCCTCGCATGCGCTGGCGATGTGGTTCGAGCGGCGGCTCGGGCTCGCCGAGGCGCTGCGGCACATGGGTATGCCGGTCGCCGTGGCGGTGCTTCCGGCCGTGACGCTGGTGCTGATCGACGCGCTCGGCTGGCGCTTCGCGTACGCCGTGCTGGGCGTGGCGGTGTGGGCTCTGGTCCTGCCCGCCGTGGTGTTGGCGTACGTCAACCGCCCGGAAGCGATCGGCCAGCATCTCGACGGCGAACGAACCGAGCCTCCGACGGAAGAAGAGCGACGCGAGGGATCGGAGCCCGACGGCGACGCATGGCGAGACGACGACGCCGACGTCGAGCTCGACGCACCGGCCGTCGGCGACGCGGGCGATGCGCACCAGCGAGCGGCGGCCGGGACGCGCGTGTCCGCTGATCCCGCGGCGCCCGGAGAACTCGGAGGCGTCGGCCGGCAGTTCACGCTGCGCGAAGCGCTGCGCACGCAGGCGTACTGGATCGTCACTTCGTCGATGGTGCTCAGCGCCGCGGTGGGCACGGCGTTCGTGTTCCACACGCAGCCGATGCTCGCCGATCTCGGCTTCGGCAAGACCGCGGCCGCGGCGGCGGTCGGCACGCTCGGCCTCGTCAGCCTCATCGTCACGCTCCCCTTCGGCTGGCTGGTCGATCGCGTCAAGCCGGCGCGCCTCCTGCCGGCGTCCACCGCGTTGCTCGGCGCGGCTTGCGGCTGCTACGCGCTCGCGTCGACGGCGCCCGAGGGCGACGCGTTCGGCGTGCCGTTCGCGCTACTGACTGTGCACGCCGGCTTCGCGCTGCTCGGGCTCAGCCAGGGCATGCTCTTTCTGCTCGCAAGCCCGATCTTCGCCCGCTACTACGGACGCCGACACCACGGCGCCATCCGGGGCAGCCTCACCACGTTCATGGTCGTCGGCACCTCCGCCGGGCCGTTCGTCTTCGCCGTCTGGCGCGACCTCTCGGGCGGCTTCGAAGCGCCCTACGCATGGACCGCCGCCGCGACGGCGCCGCTGGTCATCTGGGCGCTGTGGTTGAAACGACCGGCGTGAGCCGACGATTGAAGCGGATCCTCGGCGACGCGACGCGGCGCATCAGCGATTTAGCTTTCCCATGCAAGCGTCCCCTCACCCAACCTCAACCGGTTCCGGCGTGCGGCCGGCGACGTCTTCGCCGTATTTGCGTTCGATCGCGGCTCGGAGCAGGCCGTAGAACAGCGGCTGGGGGCGCAGCGGGCGGCCCGTGAGTTCCGGGTGGAACTGGCCCGCGACGAAGAACGGGTGCGTGACGCCCTTCTGGTTGCCGGCCTCGCCGCCGGGGCGCGGCAGTTCGATCATTTGCATGACCGGGTAGCCCGGGTGGCGGCCGGAGAACACGAGGCCCGCGGCTTCGAGGCGTTCGACGTACGCGGGGTTGACCTCGTAGCGGTGGCGGAATCGCTGGCGGACGCGACCCTTCTTGCCGAAGAGCTGCCACGAGAGCGAGTCGGGCGTCAGCAGCACGTCCTGTCCGCCGAGCCGCATGCTGCCGCCGAACTGTTCGACTTTGCGTTGGTCGGGCAGCTCGCAGATGACGGGGTCCTTCGCCTCGGCGTCGAACTCGGTGGAATTGGCCTCGGGGAGGCCCATGACGTTCCGCGCGAATTCGATCACGGCGACCTGCATGCCCAGGCAGATGCCCAGATACGGCACGCCTTCCTCGCGGCAGTAGCGCACGCAGGAGATCTTGCCCTCCACCCCGCGGAGGCCGAAGCCGCCCGGCACGACCACGGCGTCGAGATCGTCGAGCTTCGTGCGGGCGTTGTCGTCGGTCAGCTCGCTGGCGTCGGTCCACTCGATCTCGACCTCGCAGCCGAGTTGCGTGGCGCAGTGCTCGACGGCCTTCTCGATCGAGGCGTACGCGTCGCGCAGCGCGGCGTACTTGCCCGTGATCGCCACCCGAACGTGCTTCGACTTCGGCTGCTCCAGCCGGCGGATATACCCCATCCAGCGTTCGCGCGAGCGATCCTCGTGCGAAAGATCCACACGCTCGTGAAGTTGCAGCAGCGACAGAATCTCGCGGTCGAGCCCGCCCCGACGCATCGCCTCGGGGATGGTGTAGATCGACTTACGATCGTGCATCGAGAACACGCGGCGGAGCGGAACGTTCGAGAACAGCGCGATTTTCTGCATGACCCCCGAGCCGACTTCCGATTCCGCCCGGCAAGCGATCACGTTCGGCTGAATCCCCGCCTCCATGACGCGCTTGACGCCGAGCTGGGCGGCTTTGGACTTCTGCTCGCCCAGCGCGTGCGGTTCGATCACGTATGTGAGCGCGACGAAGCAGACGCTGCCCTCGCCCTCCTCGAAGGCGAGCTGCCGCATCGCCTCGATGTAGAAGCCGTTCTCGTAGTCGCCGACCGTGCCGCCGATCTCGACGAAGACCACGTCGGCGGGCCGTTCGCCGTCGCCGTACATCGCCAACTCGCGCAACCGGCGTTTCACCTCGCCCGTCACGTGCGGGATCATCTGCACGTCGCGACCGAGGTACTTGCCGTGTCGTTCGCGGTCGAGGATGTCGCGGTAAATCTGGCCCGACGTGACGAAGTTTCGCGCCGTGAGGTTTTGGTCGAGCATGCGCTCGTAGGTGCCCAGGTCCATGTCGCACTCGGTGCCGTCGTCGAGAACGAACACCTCGCCGTGGCGGAACGGGTTCAGCGTGCCCGAGTCGATGTTGAGATAGCCCTCCATCTTGATCGGCGTGACCACGAGGCCCTTGTCCTTGAACAGCTTGGCCATCGACGACGCGAAGATGCCCTTGCCGAGCCCGGACATGACCGTGCCGAGCACGACGACGTATTTGTGATAGCCCGTGCGGTAGCCCTCGGGGATGGGCGAGTAGAACTCGGTGTCGTTGGAAGCGGCGGCCGCCGAGCGGAGCAGGTTCGAGCCGCGGAGCCTGGCGTCGTAGGCGTCGTGCGAGGGGGCGTCGCCGTCGCCGGGCGAGCCCATCGGCGCCATGAGTTCGGCGGGCGTGCGTCCGATCGCGCCGCCGAGTTCGTGCAGGTCTCGGCGGAGCGACGCTCGACTGTCGGTTTCTGAATGGGGCATACACGATCGTACCACGACGGGGCGCGGCGACGCAGCACCACACGCGATCGGTCGCCGACAGCGACCGGCGGCTCGACCGTTGCCGCAGAACGGGGACCAACCCCGATGCGAGTCGACCCGGCCCCGAAAGTCGGCGAGACGCCCCCGACCGCATCGATGCGAGGCGGGCGGCCCGCGGCTCATCCCGCTCCGTCGCCGCTCGCCCGAAAGCGCTCCACGAACGCCGCGTACTGCTCGGCCGTGTCGATGCCGTGGTGCGCCGCCGTCGCCACGGCCGCGGCGATGGGCAGCCCGTGCTCCAGCACACGCAGTTGCTCGAGCTTCTCCGTCTCCTCAAGCGGCGTCGGCGTAAGCTGGACGTACCGCTTCAACATCCACACGCGGTAGCAGTACAGGCCGACGTGTTTCAGCGGCGGGGCGGGCGGCGGTCCACCGCGACGGGCCGCGTCGCGATCGTGCGGCGCCGGCGACCTGCTGAAATACAACGCCCGCCCGGTCACCGCCGAACGCACCAGCTTGACGATGTTCGGGTCCCCCGGGTCCTCACCCGCGGCGAACGGCGAGCCCACCGTCGACATCCCAACTTCGGGCCCCGCGTCGACGAGGGCCGCGTGCGCCGCGTCCACGACGTGGGCTTCGATCTCGGGCTCGTCTCCCTGCACGTTCACGACGACCGTGTCGTCCGCCAAGCCGAGCAGCTCAGCCGCTTCCGCAAGACGGGCCGAGCCGTTCGGATGGTCCGCTTTCGTCAGCACGACGTCCGTGCCGAAGGGCCGCAGCGCCTCAGCGATGGTGCGATGGTCCGCCGCCACCACCACGCGCTCCGCGCACGCTGCTCGTCTCGCCGATTCCACCACATGTTGCACCAGCGGCTTGCCGGTCTCGGCGCGAAGCACCTTCTCGGGGAACCGCGTCGAAGCCAGCCGGGCGGGAACGATGACGACAGCCACGCTCGACCGCCGCTCAGCTCGCGCCGGCGCCGTCGCGCAGACGTTTTACGAGGCCCTGCAATTGCTCCCGCTCTTCCTTGATGTTGCGGTAGTCGAACTGCTCCATCGCGATTTTGCCGGCAAGCTCGGACGCTTCTTTCGCCGCGTCGAGTTCGCCGCTCTCCTCGGCGCGACGCTTCAGCGTCCGCATCAACCCGTACCGCAGATCAAGACCGACGTGGTCGCCGCCCGCCGCGTGCGAGGCGATCGCTTCGCGGTAGGTGTCCTCCGCCTCGGCGGTCCAGCCCAGTTGCAGGAACGCCCGCGCGAGATACCCCCGCGCCTGGCTGCCGATCCCCGTCGCGCCCTTGGCTTTCTGCAGCTCGCTGATCGCCGCTTCGTATTCTCCCGCCTCGAACAGACGGCGGCCCAGCTCGAACTTCAGCTTCAGGTCGGTCGGATAGTTCCGCACGCGTTCGCGGTACTGCTCCAGTTCGAGCTCGAGCACCTTCTTCCGCCCCGCTTCGTACTTCGCCTGCTTCTCCGAGTCGTCCGGTGCGGCCTTCGCCGCCTCACGCAGCTCGGCCAGTTTCCGCCGCGCCACACGCATCTGGATGTCGCCGGCCTGCTGCTTCCACCGGTACACGTTGAACCGCTGGTGCGCCTTCATCAGCAACTGATACGCGTTCTTCTCGTCCTGCTCGCCCCCGCGTTCCAACAATAGTCGCGCCAGCTTGCCGAGCGCGTCCTGGTCGTCGGGGTTCTCGCGCAGACGCGTCTTGGCGCGAGTGATCAGCCGCTCGAACGTTTCGTCGGTCTTCGAGAGCGACTCTTCTTCCTCAAGCTCGCGCTGCTTCTCCGAGTTCTTAATGTTCCGGCGGAAGTGCCCCGCCTGCACGCCGCCCTCGAAGCCGCCCCGAGTCATGGTGGCCTGCGCCGAGATGTTCTTGACGTAGGCCGCCAGCTTGCCGTCCGACGGGTCGATCGCCATCGCCGCGTCGCCGGCCCGCTGCGCGTGCTCGAAGTCGCCGGCTTGCGCGAACAGCTCCATCAGCTTGATCAGCGTCTCCTTCTTCGCCTTCGGATCGTTCTGAACGGCCGGGAAGACCTGCTCGCCGATCCACACCACCTGCTCCACGAGCCCCAGCTTGGCGGCCTGTTCCATCGCCTTCATGCCGGGCTGCCAGTCGATCGGCTTCGCGCCCCATTGCAGCAGGTTCACCAGATACCGGTCCATCGGCGTTTTGCCGCTGAACTGCTTGAGCTGCTCTTTGGTCGCCCCCTTGGACTTGCCGCCCGCCATGAAGTTCAGCGACGAGTCGTAGAACTTCTCGAGCGCCGACAGGTCGGTCGGGTCCCACCGCATGCCCTGCAGCCACAGGGTCATCGCGTACTCAAAGTTCGTCGTGTCGTGCATCGCCCGGGCGTGCTCGAAGAACTTGCGCGCCTTCTCCGGGTTGCGCTCGAACTCGCCCGTCCCCGCGTCGCCGTCGTCTATACCGCCGCCGGCGAACGAACCGTCGGCCCCCGTGCCGTCGCCTCCGGCCGCTCCGGTCTGCGGCGCCTGAGCGTCCTCAGACTCGTCTTTGCCCTTCTTTCGTCCGAACAGCGGCAATGCAGGCTCCTTGCGGCGGCCCGAACGTTCATCGAACGGGCGATCGACTGCCTCCCGTGCGGGGAGCCACACACTGTACGGCTGCCCCGAACCCGGAGCAACGCCGCCAGCCCCACACGGTTCGGCATCCCCATCCTCCTCGCGGCCCTCCGCTCGGGCCTCGCCTCCGGCCCCGCCCGTACACTTCGAACTATGTCCGATCAACGCTCGATCCCCCCGCATCCGCCCTCCGTCGACGACGTCGATCCCGCGTCGCTTCGCATCGTCCATTACCCCGCCGAGGTGCTCCGGCAGCGCACCGAGATCGCCCCTGAACCGGGCCCCGCCGCCGCCGCCGTTGCCGAGCGGATGATCGCGCTCATGCGAGACGCGCCCGGCATCGGTCTCGCCGCGCCCCAGGTCGGCCTCCCTTGGCGCATGTTCGTCGCCCACGTCCCGCCGCCGCCGCCCGAAGACGCCGCCGCGGACGACGACGGCGAGCCGCTCTTCGTCGAGGACGATGCCGGGAACCGCTGGGACCTGTTCACCGCCGAGCCCGAGGCCTACATCGACCCCGTCGTCCGCGGCTACTCCAAAGACCTCGAACCTTTCGAAGAAGGCTGCCTCTCGCTGCCGGAGGTGACGGGTACCGTCCGCCGGCCCAGCGCTATCGAAATCGAATACACCACGCCGACCGGCGAACGCAAGGTTCGTCGGGCCGCCGGCCTCCTCGCCCGCTGCTGGCAGCACGAGATAGACCACCTCGACGGCGTGCTCATCATCGACAAGTTCAGCCCGCTCGACCGTCGCAAAGCGAAGCGCGAACTCGAAGAACTCGAAGCCCGCGCCGGCCTGTGGTGAGTCGCGCGTTGCCGCTTTGGGCGACGGCTGTCATGTGAACTCGACCGACCCCAGTAAAAAAACACGACGCCCGGCGTCGAGCCGGGCGTCGTGAAGCTTTTCGAGGGAAATGTCCCTGAATCCGTTCGATCAGCGGCGGCGACGAACCGAGGCGAGACCCGCGACGGCCAGCAGACCCGCGGCGCCCGGCGTCGGGATCGCGTACGACACGTTGTCGGCCTGCCAGAGTTCCTGGAACGTGTCGTCGGCGGGGTTGCCGACGATCGACGCCACCGAGAACGTCGCGCCGCTCGAAACGACGCCGAAGAAGCCCAGGTCGAAGCCCGAGATCGTGTCGATCAAGAACAGTTCGCCGTTCACTTCGAGACCGATGCCGTCACCCGAGAACGGGCTGACAAAGTCGGCGCCGAACGCGAAGACGGACTGACCGTTGAAGCCGAAATCGACGCGCTCGTGCGGAGCCGCGCCGGTTTCGCCGTCGAGGTAGTTCGTGCCGTCGATGTCGCCGAAGCCGCCGCCAGCGGTGATGGCCAGATCGCCGTCGCCGCCGTTCGCCGAGCCGTCACGCTTGATCTGCAGGAGGCCGGTGTCCAGCGTCGCGCCGTCGGCGATCGGGCCGGTCGCGACGCTGTTGAAGTCTTCCACGACCGGCATTGCGCCACCAAGCGCGGCTTCCCAAGAAGCGCGGTCGGTGAAGACGGTGATGGAAGCGGAAGCGGAACCGGCCGCGATGGCCACGATCACGCCGCTGAGGGCGCCAGTGCGAGCGATGTTCATATCTCTTGCTCTTTCTCTCCGACAATTCGCAATCGCCGGACGTCATTTGGCCCGTGTCTCACGAGCCGATGGTGAACTCCGTTCTCCGCCCGGCTGCACGATCACCACGATCGTCCAGCCTCCCTGAGGCGGTGTTCTCTCGCACTGCATTGCAACCGTACGCGTCGACGACACCTCGGCCAAGCGAAATCTCTAATTGCGGCGTACACACTTTCCCGCATCCCCTATTCTCGAATAGTCGTTCGCCGCTTCGGTCAAGGTCCGCCCGCGCGCCCGCCCCCGGCTTTCAACGCCGAACCGCCAGCAGAAAGCCGTCGTGTCCCTTTTCGCCGACGGTCTGCACCGTCGTCGCCGTCAGCCGATCGTCGTCCGTCAGCATCTCGAACATCCGCCGCACGCCCTGCACCGACGCATCGTCGGAATCCGCGTGCAGCACGCGCCCGTCCCGCACCACGTTGTCGACCACGATCAGCCCGCCCGGCCGCGTGAGCCGGATCGAACGATCCAAGTACGCGGGGATGTTCTCCTTGTCCGCGTCGATGAACACGAAGTCGAACGGTTCCGTCGGCGCCCCCCCTTCGCCCCCCGCCTCGCCTGCACGCTGGGCGAGCATCGCGTCGAGCGCCTCGACCGCCGGCCCGACTCGGACATCGACACGATCGACGAGTCCAGCCCGCTCAACATTCCGCCGCGCCACCTCCGCATGGTGCTCGTCAAGCTCCAACGTCACCAGCCGACCATGGCTGGGCAACGCCGCGGCCAGCCAGATCGCCGAGTACCCGCCCAGCGTGCCGATCTCGAGCGCCCGCTCCGCGCCGATCGACGCCGTCGTCAGGTGCAGATACTTTCCGAACGCGTGCGACACCTGAATGTGCGGCAGCCCGGCCTCGTCGCTCGCCCGCAACGCCGCCTCGAGATGCTCGCTCAATGCAGCGTCCCGCGCCAGACACGCCGCGTTCGCGTATTCGTCGATCTCCGTCCACAGCGGCTGTTGCGGGTTCTCGTCGGGCATGTGATCTCCAGCTGTCAACAACGTCGATGCCGATCGGCCGATCGCGACGCAGAGCGCGACCCGTCATCTCAAGCGACGGCCGCTCCGCCGCCGATCGTAATCGAGTTCCGTCAACGATCGTCGCCTCCGTCCGACTCGTCGGCGGTAATCTGCACGCATGAGCGACTCCCGCCGCCTCAACGTCGCGTTCTTCGGCTCGGGCGAATTCGGCGTGCCCACGCTCGAACGCCTCGCCCAGCGGCACAACCTCCTCGCCATCTTCACTCAGCCGGACAAGCCCGCTGGCCGCAAGCGTCGCCTCACGCCGACGCCCGTCGCGCAGTTCGCCGCCGAGCGGTTGCCCCATGTGCCCCTCTACAAGCCCGCCAACGTCAACGACCACGAGCACATCGCTGCTCTGCGTGATCTCCCGCTGGGCGAGGCCGAGATCTTGGACGGTCCGGACGTGCCCGCCGTCCGCCCGCGGGGGGCAGCGGTCGGCGCCGCCGTCGTCATCGCCTTCGGCCAGAAGCTCGGTCGCGAGCTCATGCAGGATCGGCTCTTCGTCAACCTTCACGCGTCGCGACTCCCGCGCTGGCGCGGCGCCGCTCCGATCAACCACGCCATCCTCGCCGGCGACACTATCACCGGCAACAGCGTCATCACGCTCGCCGACCGGATGGACGCCGGGCTCGTTCTCGGCGCGTCATCGCGACCGATCGAGCCGACCGTCACCGCCGGCGCACTGCACGACGCCCTCGCCGCCGACGGCCCCGCGCTCGTCGAAGACGTCCTCGCCGGTTACGCCGACGATCGTCTCGAACCGCTCGTCCAGGACGAGTCCGCCGTCACCATCGCCGGCAAACTCGACAAGGCCATGGGCCGCGCCGATTTCGCAGCCGGCCCCGCCGCGCTCGTCAGACAGATGCACGCGTTCAACCCCTGGCCCGCCGTGACCGCCGTCTTCCGGCGCGAGCCGGTCAAGCTGCTCCGGGCGGAACCGATCGACGGACCGCCCGCGGTGGGCGAGGGCGCGGCGAAACCGGCGCCGCCTGACGCCGAACAATCTCAAGTAGCGACCGCCGTCGTGATCGAACCGAGCGAGGGCCTCGTGCGATGCGGCGTCGGCGACAACGCCGGTCTCGTTCGCTTGCTCGAACTCCAGCCCAGCGGCAAACGTCCCATGCCGTGGCGCGACTTCGCCAACGGGCTCCGTGTCGCCGCGGGCGAAACGTTCAAGCGGCCCGAGGACCGAACCGGATGAAGCGCATGCCACGGCCCAAGCTCTCGATTCGACCGACGGCGACACCGACCGGCCGCTCGACCGACTCGCCGCCGTCGCTCTGGTCGCGGCTCTTCGGCTCGGCGCCGTCGCGTGGAATCGAGCGCGAGGTCGTTCGACCGACCGCCGGACAGGCGCCATCGAACGGCGCCGAGGCGGGCCAGCGTTCCCGCCTCCGCCCGCGCCGGAGCAACCGCCGATCGCGTCCCGTCTTCACCCAGCCCACGCTTTTCGCCCAACCCCCGTCTACGAGCCCGCGTACGAAGCCCGCTTCTCCCGCAGCGTCGAACGCGTCGCATGCCGATTGGCCGTCGCGAGTCGACCACCCCGACGATCCGGGCCAACCTCCCCCCGTGCAACTCAAAACCGGCCCCGCGCGGAACGCCGGCGGGAAGCGCGCCCTTTACGACGCCATGGTCTCCGAGTTGCTCGACAAGTACGACATCCGCGTGCGCGCCTGGCGCACCTCCATGTCCGGCATCGCCGTCCTCCGCAAAGACCCAGCCGGACGATGGCTGGTCCGCGAGATCGAAGCTCCGTATCCCAAAGGCCCCATGTCCGCCGCCGTCTTCCTTCATGAGGTCGGGCATCACGCGCTCGGCGTCGGTTCGCTCAAGCCGCGCTGCCTCGAAGAATGGGCCGCCTGGGACTGGGCGCTCCGAGAGATGCGCCGTCGCGGCGTCACCGTCACCGAGCGCGTCGAACACCGCGTCCACGATGCGTTGTATTACGCCGTCCGCAAAGCCGCTCGGCGTGGCTTGCGCGAACTCCCGCCCGAGTTGGCGCCCTTTGCGCAGCCCCGACGCGTCGAAGCGGTCGCTGCGCGACGCCGTCGCGCCTCCTGAGCCGCCGCGGAATCGCAGCCTCCGACTCGTCCGCTTTTGGCACGCATCTTGCGATCGCTCGGCGACGCATCGCGCTGTGCGCCGCGTCAGCCCATCGACCCAAACCGCGACGCACGGATCGCGCCGCGGAGCCTCAGGAGCACGGACATGCGAATCAGCCCGACCGACGCGCAAGCCAACCGTGAACTGCTGCTCGCCGCGACGCAAAGACGCGAAGCCGCCGCCCGGACCAACACGATCGACCGACAAGTCGACGGCTCCCAGCGGACGCAGCGCGTCTTCGACGCCGCCACCGTTCGCACACGAGCCGGTTCGCCCGCCTCGCCACCCGCCGGAGCAAGCGAGCCCGCCCCCCGGTCCGACTACGCCGAACGCGTCGCCGCCGCCCGGCCGTCCTTCGTTCCGGCGTCTCCGACCATCGGCGCCGACGCCGCCCGTAACGCCGAACGCATCGCCAATGGCCAGCGACCCGAACGCCCGGGCGACACCCCGCCCAATCCGAAGAAGCTCAACGAAGCCACGCCCGGCGAGCCCGTAAGCGCCAAACCCATCGACGCCGGCTCGCGCGGCGAAAACGCCCCCTTCACCGAAGCCGACGTCGACGCCGTCCGAGGCGCCTTCGGCTCCGCCGCCGGCGAGCGACGCTTTAACCCCAACTACGACCTCGATCAGGACGGCTCCATCAACGCCGACGACCTCCTCGCCGTCCTCAGCCTCGTCGGCACCGACAAACCCTCGCCCATCGGACCGCCCGCATCCGACCCGCCGCCGGTCGGCGACGATCAGCCCTTCGTTCCAGCCGACCTCGACGCCGTCAAGAGCGCCTTTGGCTCCTCCGCCGGCGAGCGACGCTTCAACCCGAACTACGACCTCAACGGCGACGGCGCCATCGACACCACCGACCTGCTCCAAGTCCTCAACCACATTCACACCGACCAGACCGAACGAGCCGAACGCGAAGCCGCCTGACGCCTCGCCTTGAGTGGTCCAACACAAGCGGGGCGCCGCCAACCTGGCGACGCTCCGCTGTTCGTACATCCACGACCGCCCGTCGCCGCGGTAGCATTTCGCCGCCGTGCATACGCCGCCCGCGATCTCCGCGTTGACTACGTCGAGCCTCGTCGGCGTCTGGATCAGTCGCACGACCGCAGCCCGCTTCGGCGTCTTCGGTCTCCACGTCCTGCCGCTGCCGACGCGATTCTTCGGCGGCGATCGCGGCATGCTCGTGCTCCGTGCCGACGCCACCTTCGCCTTCGCCACCCTGGGCGGCAACGACGCCATGGTGTCCACCACAGTGTGGGGGAGCTGGAGCTGCGACGGCCAGGTGCTCGAGACCACAGCGCGGCTGCACGTCGTCGAACTCAACCTCCCGCCGGAAGTGCTCGAAGCACAGGCCGACGACTTCGAGCGCACCAGGCTCATCGAGAAGGAGGTGGCCGAGCGGAGCACGTTGATCCCAGCGGATCGCGATACCTTCGGGCTGCGCGTGACGCGGAGCTGGGTGAGCTGGCGTCAAACCTATGAACGCCAACCGGCCCTCGACCCCGACGAGACGCTGCCCGAACCCGAGGACCCGCCCGCTCGTCCGACCGAACCCAGCGGCGACGACCCGAGCGGTCCCGACGCGTCGGGCGACTCGCTCGCGTTCTGATCCGGCGGCCGCCCGTGAACGCGGCTTCGCGATGCCGAGGGTGACGGACTTTCCGCCGCGGGGTACGCTGCCCGCATGCGCGACAAGACCCTCTCCGATGCGACCACCGCGATCCAGGCCGCCGTTGACGCCGGCCACCTCCGCGACGGCGTCATGCTCCACGTCGGCGGCTTCGGCCTCTGCGGCATCCCCGAACAGCTCATCATCGCCCTCCGAGACACCGGCGTCACCGACCTCACCTGCGTCTCCAACAACGCCGGCGTCGACGATTGGGGCCTCGGCCTGCTCCTCAAAACCAAGCAGATCAAGAAGATGATCTCCTCCTACGTCGGCGAAAATGACGAATTCGCACGCCAGTTCCTCGAAGGCGAGCTCGACGTCGAGTTCAACCCACAGGGAACCCTGGCCGAGCGCATCCGCGCGGGCGGCGCCGGCGTCCCGCTGTTCTTCACCGCAACCGGCGTCGGCACGCAAGTCGCCGAGGGCAAGGAAACCAGGAACATCGCCTTCAAAGGAGTGGAGCGCGAATACGTCGCCGAGACCGGCCTCTGGGCCAGCGTCGCCCTCGTCAAAGCCCACCAGGCCGACGCCGCCGGCAACCTCGTCTTCCGCAAAACCGCCCGCAACTTCAACCCCATGATGGCCACCGCCGCCGACTTCACCATCGCCGAAGTCGACGAACTCGTCCCCGTCGGCGAAATGGACCCCGACTTCATCCACACCCCCGGCTGCTTCGTCGACGCCGTGGTGAAGACGCAAAGCGAGAAGCGCATCGAACAGCGGACGGTGCGGAAGTGAGTAGCTTGATAGACTTTCGATTTCCTTGCAGGAAAGTTTTCTATGAATGACTGCGACTCGTTTACTGAATGGCGTGATTGGGCGCCGGGTGTTCTCTCGGCGCGGCAGGTCAAGCAGCTTTGCGGCGCTCTGTGGATTACCGGGCCGACAAAGCCGGCGCAGTTCGATTTGTCATCAATGGACCTGACGGTCGGGGCGGAGATGTGGGAGATGCCGCAGGGCGCGGTAAAGCCACGACGCAAGTCTCGGGACGACAATGCGGACTTTATCGACTGGCTTAAGGAACGGAGACTCGTTGTCTTAGAGTCCGAGCGTCTGCAAGAGAGACGAACGCTGGAGCGGAGAACAACATATCTAGTCGCGCTCCGAGAGAGGCTCGAAGATCGCGTAGCTCTTTGGGACGCCGACATACATGGACAAGCGACGGCGAAGAGTTCAATCGGTCGTTTAGATGTGCTCGCACGCTTGGTCGTTGATGGCGCAACCGAATACGAAGGTTTCACGCCCGAGTGCTTGCGCTACAGCTCCGGAAGCCTCTACCTCGAAGTGACACCGCTTACGTTCGATATAGAGCTCGCCGAGGGTGACTCGCTGAGTCAGTTGCGACTCTTCAAAGGGGCGCCGGAAACGAGCCGACTCCGTGATGAGTCGATCTCGGCTCGCGTGCTCTCGGGGACTACCGATCACTCGCTAAGCGTCAGTCTCGACCCGGACTCGGAGTTAGAGGGCAACCCGAGTGCTTTCGTCGCCGAGGGGTCAAACGGGAGGGTTGTGGTCGACTTGGGGAAGAAGGGCAAACAAGGTGTCGATCCAACGACCGCTTGGGACCTTCAGAAAGCGAACCGGAAGCCGGAAAGTGATGATGGGAAGAATCGGGAACGCGATGACGGGGAGTTGTTCCTGAAGATCGAGCAGAATCGGTTCTACATCCTCCGCTCGGTGGAGCGGATCACCCTTCCCAGCGACATCGCCGTCTACTGCCGTGCGATCGACGAGGCGATCGGTGAGATGCGTATCCACTACGCCGGTTTCGTCCATCCCCGCTTCGGTATCGACGGAAAGGACTCGCAAAAGGCGTGGGGGACGCCGCTGATTTTCGAGGTTCGCGGACACGACGTCCCCGTTACACTACGGCATGGTGAACGCCTTGCACGACTCGAGTTTTACCGCATGTCCGAGCCCTGCGCCGCAGGAAGCGGCTCGGAGTACAGCGACCAAGAACTCAAGCTGTCGAAGCACTTCGCCGATTGGCCAAAGGAGCAGTCGAACGATCAAAGCGACGAAGTCGAGTGAATCCGGCGATTTGTCGAGCGACGAACAACTCCCGTTTCCACGAGACAATTTCCAACGCATGCTCCTCAAACCGGCGGATGTCGAGCGTCGAAGCGATTTGTGGATGGCGGTACGTTCGCATGTCCTTCAACACGAAGAATTGTATCCGAAGCTCTCGAAATGGCTCGACGGGAAAGTCGGTACCGGTGTTTCCGTTGGAGATAGGAGTGTTCTCGCGGTGCTCAGCGGGGAGCGGGTCGTGGCGGTGGGGATAGCGAAACTCGGTGTACGGACGAAATTTTGCCATGTCTCGGTAGCGCGCGAGTTTGAAGAGAAGAATCTCGGCGAACTCATTTTCACATCATTCGCGTCACGAGCTAGATGCGCCAAGTCGATTTACTTCACGCTGCCCGAATCGCTCTGGGAACGGAAGCGCGACTTCTTCCGCTCATTCTCGTTTGAGTACGCATGTCGAGCCGACCGGCAGTATCGCCTCTTCGATCGCGAACTGTTCGCCGAAGCGTCCGCTCGACTCGTTCTCGACGCAGCCTCGGAGCGTTTTTTCAGGGCGAATCCCGGTGTGCTCCTAGAAGGCCGAGAGCGGCGCGCCGATCTCCTCATCTCCATGAAGCCGATTTGGGCGAACGCTGTCTTCTCGGGAAGGAAGACTGTCGAGGTCAGGAAGACTTTTGCTCGCCACTGGGCTCATCACTCCGCCTTGATCTACTCGTCCGCTCCGCAGAAAAGCCTTGTCGGCCATGTCGAACTAGGTTGTGTCCACGAACTAGCTCCGAGCGAGGCTTGGGACGCGTTTGCGGCCCGGATCGGCTGCTCTGAACGGGATTTTTTCAGTTATTGCGGCGATCGAAAGGTTGTGTCGGTCATCGAGATCGAACGCGCCGAGAGCTGGAACCGGCAGATCGAACTTGCCGAGGCTCGGCGATTGGTCGGGACAGACTTTCGACCCCCGCAGTCTCACGCTCGCCTCGATCAGAGCGCGAACGCGCTCGCGATGCTTTAACCGCCCTCACCGCGGGAATTCCCCCTTCACCGCTTCGGTTTCCTCCGCATCCGGCCGATGTACCCCCTGTGCGCCCCGCGCGCCGCTGTTCTCGCGCACCGCGGTTCGTGCGCCATCTCCCCGGCCGCCGCACTCCGGCGACCGACCCCACGCCGATTGCTCAGGAGCGGATCATGGCCTCCACCAACGAGATCAAGGGACTCACCGGCGACATCCTCCTCGACGCCGGCACCAACGAGCTCGAAATCCTCGTGTTCTCGATCGACGGCGCCTGGTTCGGCCTCAACGTCGCCAAGGTCCGAGAAGTCATCAAGCCCGTCGAGGTCACCGCCTCCCCCAATCAGCATCCCTCCGTCATCGGCATGTTCAACATCCGCGGGCACGTCATCCCCGTCGTCGACCTCGCCAAGCACCTCGGCATCACCGACGAACGCCCCGAATCACGCGGCCTCGAAGGACGCGTCATCATCACCGAGTTCAACGGCCATCGAACCGGCTTCCTCGTCGACCGCGTCGACCAGATCCACCGCGTCTCCTGGTCGCAGGTCAAACCCGCTCCCGACGTCAACATCGGCAAAGGCTACGGACCCGGCTCCGACGCCAGACCCGTCTCCAGCACCACAGGCACCCTCGAAATCGACGGCTGCCTCATCCTCATGATCGACTTCGAGTCCGTCGCCGACTCCATCCTCGTCGACCGCGAACTCCATCTCGACGTCGTCGACAACCCCCACGGCGTCGATCGCAAAACCAAGCGCGTCATCCTCGCCGAAGACTCACCCTTCATGCGCAAACTCATCACCGACGTCTTCAAGCGCAGCGGCTACGAAAAACTCGAGACCTTCGCCGACGGGCTCTCAGCGTGGGAAGCCGTCCAGAGGAACCCCGAGACCATCGACGCGCTCATCTCCGATATCGAGATGCCGCGCATGGACGGGCTCGCGTTGTCGAAACGGGTCAAGGAAACGCCCGCGCTGTCACGCATCCCCATCCTTCTCTTCTCTTCGCTCATCTCCAAAGACAACATCAAGAAGGGCAAGCAGGTCGGCGTCGAGGTCCAAGTGCCCAAGCCCAAACTCGAGGACATGGTCCTCCTCGTGGACAAGCTCGTTTCTGGCATCGAGATCGACGAGCCGCATCGCACGCTCGACGAAGCGGCGTAACGCAACCGCTCCGTTTCCGTCGATTCCGCCCCCGGCCGGCGTTACGCCAGCACCACCAATAACGCGTGGATCGCGCCGGGCAGCCAGAAAATCAGCGTCAGGATGAGGTTCAGCACGAACGCGCCGCCGATCCCGGACTTCAGCCCCACCGCCAGCGGCGGGATCAGGATCGCGAGCACGACGAGCAGAATCGTGTTTTCCGAAGCAGTGGCGGCCATAAGAGACTCTCCTTCTTCACAAGCGTGACGGTCCCGGCATCAAGCACGCGGCGGAACGATCCGCCGCAGCGGAGCGCCTCGGCTCCGCGGGCCAGGCCCGCCGCACGCTAGCGCTTCTCCCGTGCTCGCCGCCTCGCGCGACGCTCGCCCGCCCGCAAGAATGGGCCGGCCTTCTCCGGACCGATGACGATCCGCACACGGCAAAACGCTCAGTGGGCTCGATTACACCTTCCCCGACGCTCGTCCGATGTTCGCGAGGACTACGAAAACGCGTTCCCACGCACGTTCTCCGGATCGTGACTCGGCTCGCCGCCGGCCCGCCGTGCCGATCGCCGCCCCCGACCCGTGCGACCGATCGTCCGCCGCCGATGCCGCTCACCGTTATCGACCACGCCCGCACAACCCCATCAGCCTCACAAACCCACCCGTTCGTCACCCGTGACAGTCTTTGTGCCGAACCCGCAGGCGTTTAGGTCCGACGAAACAGGGCAGAAGGTCGCCGGACGCCTTGGCGGACGCAGTGTCTGCGCCCCACGACACCGGCCTAGCCCACGACCCGGGAAGCGTCATACGCCCGGGGCACAGTCTCTGGAGCATGCCGATGAGCGACGCGCACCGCCATAATCGCAAGCTTGCCGACGCCATGACCCGAATCGGCGCCGCCGTCGCGTTGACGCTGCTCGCCGGGCAGGCGCTCGCGCAATCCACCAACCCCAACGACGCCGACTACGACCCGGTCGCCGCCGGTGAAGCCGCACAAGCCGAACTCCAACGGCTCATGCAAGAAGCCGAGCGGCAGAACGACCGCTCCGGCGCCGGCGGCGTCTCCGTCTCCAGCGGACCCCGCGACGGCTTCGCCTCCGGCGGCATGGCCATGGGCGAGTCCGGCTCGCGCGACCTCGACGTCGCCGTCAGCGAATACCAGACCGTCGACATGAAGCTCGTCGACGAAGACCTCATCGTCGTCCTCAACACGCTCGCCGAACAGGCCCGCGTCAACATCATCGCCTCGCGCGACGTCAACGCCACCGTCTCGGCCAACCTCTACGGCGTCACCTTCGAAGAAGCCCTCGACGCGCTCCTCCACGTCAACGGCTACGCCTGGGAACGCCGCGGCAACTTCATCTACGTCATGACCCGCGACGAATGGCTCCGCCGCGAGCAGGAAGCACGCACCAAGGAACACCGCGTCGTCCAGCTCAGCTACCTCAACGCCACCGACGCCGCGCAGTTCGTCGAGCCCCTGCTCTCCGAGGTCGGCGAGATCGTCGCCAACGCCGCCGCCACCGAGTTCGCGCTCGCCGAAGGACGGCCCTCCGGCGCCGAAGATTTCGCACTCGAATCCACCCTCGTCGTCTACGACTACCCGGAGCACATCGAAGAGATCGTCCTCCTCCTCGAATCGCTCGACACCAGGCCCAGCCAGGTCCTCGTCGAAGCGACCATCCTCCAGACCTCGCTGACCGAGGCCAACGCGTTCGGCGTCGACTTCGCCATCGTCGAAGACATCAACTTCATCGACTTCTTCGACTTCGGCGGACCACTCGGCGCGCCGGGCGCCCTCTCCCAACTCTTCGAGAACAACGTCGCCCCCATCGACAACGAGGCGGCCGCCATCTCCAGCCGCGCCGGCAACTTCGCCGGCCCCGCCAACTTCCGCGCCTCCATCCTCGCCGAAGACGTCGCCTTCTTCATCCGCGCCCTCGACGAAGTCTCCGACACCACCATCCTCTCCAACCCCAAGATCCTCACCCTCAACCGCCAGCCCGCCCGCGTCCTCGTGGGCCGCAAGCTCGGCTACCTCAACACCACCTCGACCGAAACCGCCACCACCCAAACCGTCGAGTTCCTCGACACCGGCACGCAGCTCAGTTTCCGCCCCTTCATCTCCAAAGACGGCATGATCCGCCTCGAACTCACCCCCCGCGTCAGTGAAGGCGTCATCCGCGCCGCCACCGACGCCACCGGCGCCGCCGTCACCATCCCCGACGAGATCACCCAGGAACTCACCACCAACGTCATCGTCCCCGACGGCGCCACCGTCGTCCTCGGCGGCCTCTTCAAAGAAACCACCGAACTCTCCCGCTCCCAGGTGCCCTTCTTCGGCGACATCCCCCTCGTCGGCGCCGCCTTCCGCGGACACGACGACGCCACCGACCGCCAGGAGATCATCTTCATGATCACCCCGACGGTCATGAACGACAAGAAGATGCTCGACCAAGGCGAACGCGGCGTGCAGCACATCGAACGCGTCCGCGTCGGCTCCCGACAAGGCCTGCTCCCCTGGTCCCGCGACAAGCAGACCCGCAACCTCAACGTCGAGGCCGAGCGCTACATCCGCGAAGGCAAGCTCGACAAGGCCATGTGGAACCTGAGTCGCTCGCTCGAACTCAACGCCAACCAGCCCGACGTCCGCCGACTCCGCGAAGAGATCTCCAACCAGGTCGACTACTGGCCGTCCCGCTCCGTCCTCGATCATGTCTTTGACGACGAAGAGCCCATCCACTTCGAGGCCGTGGACGACGTCGAAGAGCTCTCCTTCAACCTCCCGGTGCAGCCCGCGCCGGTCGCCGCGACCGACCAGCCCGATTCCGACCGCGAATCGACCGACGGCGAAAACATCGTGACGAACGCCGATCCCGACTCGCCAGTTAACTCCGACGTCGTCACGACGAACAACGACGCCGGCGTCGAATCGGCCGAAGCGGACGAGATCGATTCCAACCAGCCGCTGTTCGACGACGAAATCTTCGGCGGAAACGATCCGGCGATCGCCGACAATCAGCCGCCCTTCGCCGACCCCTTCCAAGGCATCGACCCGGTCAACCCCGACCCGGTTGAACAGAACCAAGCCGCCGCGCTCGACCAGCCCCAGCCCAACGAGGCCAACCCCTCGGCCGCGAACGAGCCCGTCGCCATCAACGCCAGTCAACCCGCCGCCTCGGCTCCGGCCCAGCCACAAGCCGACATGAGCTACGTCGACCCGTTCGCCCAGTTCGTGCGCAGCGAACGCTCGTCACGCATCCTCCGCCACGATCCGGTCGTCGGCGGCGAAGCTCGCAACTCGGCCGGCTCGTTCCACGATCCGGTCCTCGACGGCTCCCACTTCCCCGCCGAGCGGCAGACCACCCAGCTCGACGTCGCCGGTTCGCCGGAAGCCGCGGTCGAGCGGCACGTCAACTCCACGCGTCGCCCGTACGGCTACATCCCCGAACCACTCGCGGGCCCAGCCCAACACACCGACGAACGCTACAACGTTCCGAACCACACCGCGTATGACAACACCCTCTCCCGCTTCCCCGACGCGCATCGCAAGCTCGACCGCATCCTCGCCGGCATGCCTGGCCTGGGCCTCTCCGCGCAGGCGACGCCGAGCGTCCGCGAGAAAGAACTCGTTGCCGCCAGCACCGGTCCCTTCGCCGTCCGCGTCGATCCGGCACTCGCCTCGCCGTTCCGTTTCGTCAGCGAGGCGCCGAGTGCATTCGCTCTCCCCCGCGTGTTCGACAAGAACGCCGCCAGCGTCTTCGTCACCAACATGACGCCGTCCCCCAACGGCAACCAACCTGCGCCCGGCATCCGCTTCGAATCCATCGTCGCGCCGCCGGTCGGCGACACGCCCCGGCTCACCACCGTCGACGTGCAGATCGACAACGACTGACGCCAACCGACCGCCTCGGACGCCCGCGCAACC